>Ga0206677_10000123_pt1 | contig 66146 bp, 53 predicted proteins | sample M130m12015metaG_FD_155475 | JGI IMG/M metagenome (GOLD analysis project Ga0206677, IMG submission 155475) | Ammonia-oxidizing marine archaeal communities from Monterey Bay, California, United States - M1 30m 12015 | ecosystem: Environmental > Aquatic > Marine > Intertidal zone | place: USA... | reverse complement strand
TGTGCAATCCCTCCTCAGGCAAGGCCACAATGCCGCGGCCAAGCTCATAGTTACTGCGCAAGGTGCCAGAACCGGTGGGTACAATCATATTAAACGAATCATTGCCCCCAGACAGCACCAAAAAAACTAGGGCCTTATAATCATTGGGGTCATTAGAATCAGCCAGCGCATCGCTGGCATTGAGTAAGCCGAGCATTCCCACGGAATTAGCAGCCAACGCAGTAGTCACTGAATATAGAGACGATCGCTTTAGAAACTTACGCCTTGAAATAGCGTTGTTGTAGTGCACTGAAAATCTCCAACTAAATATATATTGTTTTTATCCCCCGCCAACAACGTACCAATTATCTTTTAGTTGACCTTGAGCCCATCACGAGTCTAACAATTGTACCTACCTGTCGCCACCACTAGACACTTGCATTTGACTTCCCAGAACATGAAAATAGAGGCTAGTGCAGTCGCCCCAATCAAACCCAAGAGTTTTTTATGTCTATCCAGTGGTATCCAGGCCATATGCACAAGGCCAGCAAGGAAATGATCGAGACATTGCCTTTGGTGAATGTCGTTGTTGAAGTGCTAGATGCACGGATTCCTTACAGCTCTTCCAACCCTTTCATTGGTGATCTGTGTACAGAAAAACCCTGCATTAAATTACTCAATAAATGCGATTTGGCCGAGCCAGAAAATACTAAACTGTGGCAAGAGTATTTTGAGCTGCAAACTAATACCAAAACCATGGCCCTAGACTTGCAACACCATGATCCGAGCAAGCAGATTATCGACCTCATTAATAAACTGTCTCCACAGAAAGAAGGTCGCAATACTCTAGTTATGGTCACAGGCATCCCCAATGTTGGCAAGTCTTCGCTGATCAATTGTTTGGCTGGAAAACATATTGCAAAGACTGGCAATGAACCGGCAGTGACTAAAGGACAGCAGCGCATTAATTTACGCAACGGCATTATGCTATTGGATACTCCGGGCATACTCTGGCCTAAAATCGACAACCCTAATGGCACCTATAGACTGGCCACAACTGGGGCGATAAAAGATACTGCCATGACCTACGAAGATGTGGCTTTTTTTGCAGCAGAATATTTACTGGTCAACTACCCAGAGCGGCTTAGAGACCGGTTTAAGTTTGATCAACTACCGCGCGCTGAAATTGACCTGCTAGAAATTATTGGCGCCCAAAGAGGCTGTTTGCGGGCCGGAGGTAAAGTCGATCTAGAACGTGTTTCAACTATCTTTATCAATGAGCTGCGAGCTGGCATTTTGGGTCCTGTCAGCTACGAAACTCCCGCTGTCATCGAAGAGGAAATGAAACAGGTCGCCATCCTTATTGCGGAAAAAGCCGAACGAGAAAAACTGCGATTGGAAAAGGCTGCAGAGAGACGTAGAAAAGCCAAGGCCAACAGAAAATAACTAAAATTGCTGACTCAAATCTGTGCTCTAAAACTACTGGCGCAGGAATACAATAGTCTTATCAATAACCGCATCACCATCTTCATCTATGCCCGCCGTTAATGTATCCCCTTGTACATCGACAAAAATATTGGGTGCTCCTGGACCCACAAAATTCGTTAGACCCGCGTCACCATTTTTATCAACTATTTGAGTGACTGTGAGCAGTCCAGTATCAGTATTTTGCGAGTAGGTACCTAACTCCATACCTGAGGCTTCAGCAGTATCGGTCTTATTCACTTCGCCATGATAATAGGTACCATCTTCGAAGAAGATAAGCATTGTAAGTTCAGTTTGTGCTGTATTACTGTGCCAAGTCCCCATCAGTCCTCTACTAGTGATGTCTTGAGATCCAAACTCATCTTCATTTTGTGCCCCTGAATATCCACCTGAAGGAGCAATAAGATTATCTACAGCAATCTGATTATCAAGCAAAATTAGCTCTCGCGGCTCATATATATTAATCTGATCTTGGCTAGACGAATTATTGGTAAAACGGTACGTAGATGCTGCACAGCCACTATTGACCTGGGCGCCATCATTAAACATACTCCCTAGAAATGAGGGCAATTCACTCACTCTACTACCATCGTATGCTGATAAAAAAACAATTAAAATGGGAACCAACAGGCTATTAATTGCCATACCATTACACCCTGTAATAATTAACTTAATCCATTAAACATTTTTTAAGGGTAGACGATTTTTTAAGGTATTGCGGAGAATTTTTAGCTACTAAACATACTGCCCAGCTGCATAACCAGACGCCCATGCCCACTGAAAGTTATAACCACCTAGATGCCCAGTTACATCCATAACTTCACCAACAAAAAAAAGGCCAGGCTGAGTTTTACATTCCATAGTTTTGGACGAGAGATGATCGGTATCAACACCACACAGGGTCACCTCAGCAGTACGATAACCCTCGGTACCAGATGGCTTGAGTCGCCAATCCGATAAATGATTGGCAACCTCGGATAGCACAGCATCTGGAATTTCTGCCATGGGCTTTTCTGCATAATCTTGCCAATATAAATTCTGTAGTTCCAAAACAAAACTTTTTGAAAGTTGTTGCGACAGTAAGTTTCGCAGTAATGATTTAGCACTATTATTTTTATAAGCAAGAAGTAAACTTTGGACATCTATATCTGGCAGCAAATTAATACTTATGACTTGGCCTTGCCGCCAATAACTTGAAATTTGTAGCGTTGCTGGACCACTGATGCCACGATGAGTGAAAAGAAGATTCTCACGAAAACTATGGCCACTAACAGACATAGCTACATCCACCGCTAAACCTGATAGACGTTCACAAATTTGCTTCAACTTATCACTAAAGGTAAATGGTACCAGTCCAGCCGCACGGGGTAATAGGTTCAGACCAAACTGCTCAGCGACTTCATAACCGAAACCCGTTGCGCCCATGGTAGGAATCGACAAACCACCTGTAGCTATCACCAGCGATTTAGAGTGAAAATCACCCAATAGCGTCTTAACATCATAGCCAGAATCCAACGGCTTAATAGCTTTAATCACACACTTAGTTTGAATGACTACCTTTGATTTAGCACACTCATCGGTGAGCATCTTTAAAATATCTTTTGCGGAGTTATCGCAAAAAAGCTCGCCATGTTTGCGCTCATGGTAGTTGATCTTGTGTTGCTCAACCATTTCAATAAATTGCCACTGGTTATAACCGTTGAGCGCTGACTTACAAAAATGAGGATTGGCAGACAAATAATTCTCCGCCTGTATATCCAAATTAGTAAAGTTACAGCGGCCACCCCCAGACATAAGAATTTTCTTTCCTACCTTGTTACTGCTATCTAACACTAATACTGACAGACCACGCTGACCTGCAGTAAAGGCACAAAATAATCCAGCAGCACCACCACCCAAAATAATTACATCGTAGATGTTATTTTTCATTTAAGACCTACTGACCAACATGACATTTTTTAAAATTCGCTCAACATCTTCACGTCCCATCGCCTCTAACGTTTCAATATTGCGCTGTGGAATCTGTTCAGGATTGGGGAAATTTTCGAGTACACGCTCCATCATATCTTCGCGTAAAAAATGAATTAGTGGAAAAGGTGAGCGGTTGCTAAAGTGGCTAGCAGAGTCTGCAGGTTCGCCTTCAAATTGGTAGTCTGGATGAAAGCTAGCTAGCTGAATAGTTCCGCAAAGCCCTATTTCATCGATTAGGGTTTCAGCGTTTTCAATAAAGCTCAGGTATTGCTCAAAGTCATTAAGAGCATTGGGCAACACTAACAGGGTTGTGGCTATAGCTGACTCTGATGACTGTTGAATTAGCTCCAACTCTGCCACAAATGATTCGGCTACCTGTTGTAGATCTCCAGAGTCACAAATACTAATACGCAGGGCCTTAGAAGCTACTACTGGTCGCGCAAACGGACATAAATTTAGCCCTACCACAAAATCATCTAGCCAGGCACGAACCTGCTCCTCGACCTGGTTGATGGTACAAGTGGTGTTGCTATGCATAAAAAGCTCATCGGCAGAAATAATGCCGCTAGGATAACTAGTGATATAGTGATCAACAAGCTAAACAGCGGGACCTTTGTGATAAAAATTCATCTGGGGATTACTTATTCAGCAAAAAGTCTGCTCCGCCCTGTATTTATAACGCCTATACTAGGCCTTCTCATCCATCTCAATAGAGGGCGCAAGAGCCAGTGCCTGGTAATCATTTAGGTGAATTTTCTCCCGCGGCGGCCTCAATTGCCTATGTTTCTAACGATAGAGATTTAGTAGGCGTTTTTAGGTGGTAACTATTTAAGCCCGCCGAATAATCAAAATCCGAGTTGCCTACGTACTATGTCCATGCAATTAAATTGGCTCGATAAACCAACACCCGCCCGCCTGTCTCCTGGCTTCCCTGAGTCAATGGTGTTGCTCGACTGTGAAACGACAGGTGGCAAGGCAGTTTATCATCGTATTATTGAGATTGGATTGGTGGTGATTGAAAATGGGATGTTAATTGAAAGGTGGCAGACCTTTATTGACCCCAAGGTCCCTGTGCCCCCTTTTATCCAGAAGCTCACTGGTATAAGTCCGGGGATGGTCGATGGAGCGCCCGAGTTTGGCGATATCGCAGAGGATCTGTTGAGCAAACTTAAGGGCCGCACACTAGTTGCCCACAACGCGCGTTTTGACTACAGTTTTTTAAAAAACGAATTTGAGCGTGCGGGCATCACTTATAGTGCTAAGCCCCTGTGTTCGGTAAAGTTTAGTCGCAACCTCTACCCTCAGTTTAAACGTCATGGGTTGTCACAAATTATTGAACGCTTTGAGCTGAAGATTGAGAATCGTCACAGGGCGCTAGATGACGCCGAAATGATCTACCAATTTTTTCGAAAATCTTCAGCGCTGTTTTCCGATGATGAAATAAGTGCCACCTGTAAAACTCTTCTTAAACGGCCTACCTTACCCACCATGCTTGATAGCAAAGAAGTGGAAAAGTTGCCAGCCAGCGCCGGCGTTTATTATTTTTATGACCCAAAAGGTACATTGCTCTATGTGGGTAAGAGCGTACATATTCGAAACCGGGTCATGAGTCATTTTAGTTCCGATCATAGGAACCCTAAAGATTTACAAATGAGTAGTAAAATCGCCCATGTGGATTTTGAGCAGACACCCAGTGACTTCGGCGCACAGATTCGGGAAAGCAATCAAATTAAAACCCTGAGCCCATTGTATAATCGTCGTCTGCGTAAAGTTAAAAAGCTTTATCAATACCGCAGTAGCGAAGATAACCTGGGATATCTGCGCCTTAATATCGAAGCGGTCGAGACTGAGGATACTAGCGTAGAACAACAGTTCGGTTTGTTTCGCTCGCCTCGTCAGGCAAGTAAAAAAATGGAGCAGTTAGCCGATCAATATTTTTTATGCCATAAACTACTCGGTCTAGAGGGTGATAGAACCAATGGACAACCCTGTTTTCGGTCTCAGCTTAAAAAGTGCTTTGGTGCCTGTCACGGACTTGAATCTAGCGAAAACTATAATGAAAGAATGACCGCCGCCCTAAAAAATTATCAGATAAAACTATGGCCCTACCATGGCCCAGTTTTGGTAGAGGAGCGAGATCCTCAGAATCCAGATCGGGTAGCCTTTCATATTATCGATCGCTGGCGCTATATAGCTAAGCTAGCCATCGTAGATGACATCTATGATCTAGGTTTTGCGTTGGCTGGACAAAGTAACCGTCATGTTAGCAGTGGGCAGTCACCCGCTGATCCCCGAGATGATGCAGATGATCGTTTTGACTTAGATATTTACTTCATTCTGGTACGCTTTATGGTGGACCATGAAAAAATGAAAATGAATAACCTCAAAATTTGGCCCCTAGTGAAGGGATGTCAATCGATTTAGAACCCAGGATCCCAAGACCTCCCCTGACATCATGGTATTAGCCAGAACTGCTACTTAACTTGTATATTAGATTATTCTAATATATGGTGAGTTCTACGACTAATTATGCTGACTGTTTAAAATGACTCATACCATGCAGGCGTCCGATATAAGGGCACTACAAAAACATGCTGGCCAAGCTGCTGATCTCCTAAAGCAACTGAGTAATCAAAATCGATTAATGATTATGTGCTCACTCATCGGTAGTGAGCTTTCTGTGAGTGAGCTAAATGAGAGGACTGACCTCAGCCAATCTGCACTATCCCAGCATCTGGCCTCTTTGCGAAATGCCGGCCTAGTATCCACTAGACGCGAGGCACAAACCATTTTTTATAGCCTACATGGCAATAATGCCATTCAAATTATTCAGGTTTTGAAGTCTATCTATTGCCCAGAATTAGAGAGCTAAACTATGACTGCCAAAGTAACCAATATTTCTGCCCACCAATTTCAGCAACAGTATGATCAGGCTGTGGAAAAACTTTATATTATTGATCTGCGCTCCCATGCCGAGGTAGAGCATGAATACCTTGAAGGCTGCAGTCACTTTCCGGTGCAAACTCTTGATACCGATGCACTGCATATCTTGCTTGATCAACGCGGACACCAGCCTGATCAGCCAATTTATCTACTGTGTGCTAACGGACCCCGTGCGACTCTGGCGGCCGACAAACTAAAACACAAATCCACCTCTGAGCTAGTCATTATCTCAGGAGGTTTAAACGCGCTCAAAGCACTGGGTGTAAGTTTAATTAGCGGTGCCAGTCAAACAATATCCCTTGAGCGTCAAGTTCGGATCGCCGCTGGCTCACTGGTGGTAATAGGAGTGCTACTCGGGTTAGTCATCAGCCCTTGGCTTTATAGTTTGTCTGGTTTTGTTGGTGCTGGGCTGGTATTCGCTGGGGTCACCGATACCTGCGGTATGGGTATGTTGCTGGCACGCATGCCATGGAATACTCGAAGCGGAAGTCAATAACATGTCGATCGCCATCGGCTTGGTCATAGGGCTCATACTCGGGCTCACCGGCGCTGGTGGATCTATTTTTGCCGTTCCATTACTTATACTTTTGCTTGATCTGCCCATTAATGATGCCATAGGTATTGCTCTTGGGGCCGTTGCGGCAAGCGCAGTGATAGGCACAGTTAGCAACTACCGCGCCAAGCATATTTTGTGGGTTCCCGCTCTTTTACTGAGCTTTGGCGGCGCCTTAGCTGCGCCGGCTGGGAAGTATTTTGGTGCCCAGTTGCCCCCGACTTTTCTTCTCGTAGGCTTCTGCCTACTGGCGTTTATTATTGCAGGCATTATGTGGCGCCAAGCAATCATCAGTCCCGAGCGAAGCAACGTGGTGCGCTCAGGTTACCTTACAGAAGATGATCTTATACAACCTATTTGCCGATTTAGCCCCAAAGATCAATTTGACACCAGTCCTAAATGTATTGCCGCGCTAATCAGTTGCGGCTTGGTAGTGGGGCTGTTGAGCGGACTGTTCGGTGTAGGTGGCGGATTTTTAATCGTACCTGCTCTGTTATATATCACGCAAGTGTCCATGCATCAGGCTGTAGGCACCTCATTGCTAATTATCTGTGTGGTAGGCGGAAGTGGGTTTATCAGTTTTGCCGCATCCAACCATTTAGTTGATTGGATATTGCTTTCTCAGGTTTGCACTGGTGGCTTGCTAGGTATGTTGGCGGGCAGGCTAATTGCAGAGAAGATTGCCGGGACACATTTGCAGAGGCTATTCGCCCTAGGCTTAGTAGTAATTGCATTGCTCACCTTGACCCATAAACTAGGCAATGGAGTAACCTAACTATGATTTTTAGGCAGCTTTTCCACTCTGGTTCATCCACATATAGCTATCTGCTGGGCGATGAACAAACAAGGCAGGCAATACTAATAGATGCTGTGCTAAGTAGCACTGAACAAACTCTATTGCTTTTAGCGGAGCTTGATTTAACTTTATCTATCGCGATAGACACTCACACCCATGCAGACCATATCACCGGTCTTGGCACTCTACGAGACCGTACAGGGTGCATCACTATGATGGGAGTTCAAGCCGCAGCTGACTGCCTATCAGCAACCTTTAAAGATGGCGATCAAATAACTGCAGGAAGTATTAAGCTAGAAGCCATCTATACCCCGGGACACACGGATGATTCCTATAGTTTTTATTTACCCTCCGGCACTGGAGGCATGTTGTTTAGCGGTGATACTCTATTGATCCGTGGCACAGGACGTACCGATTTTCAAAATGGAGATGCCGAACAGCAGTACCACAGCCTGTTCGGTCGACTCCTTAAACTACCTGACACCTGTGCCGTCTACCCGGCACATGACTATAAAGGCTGGACAGTCAGCAGCATTGGTGAAGAAAAATGCAACAACCCCAGACTACAGATCAATACCCAAGTTGCCTATGTAAGCTTGATGAATAGTCTCAATCTACCCGATCCAGAAATGATGGATGTTGCAGTGCCGGCCAACCAAGCCTGTGGCTTTTCCAACTAACACCTATTTGGCGGTCAGGACTTTTTCGCGCGCCATAAGCTGTTTGGTCGCCGCCAGCACACTGAGCTTATCCTCAACCTCACCTTGATGGCCTAGGGCGTATATCTGTCCGTAATACCAATATTGCACCGTAAAAGTAGCTAGGGCGCGCAGTGGTTTGATAGCGTTTAAAAAAGACAACCAGCGGGGAAACAGAGCAAGGTTATTTTCATATCGTGGCAGCTCATCTAGGCCGGCCAATAGCTGATTAGGGGCATCAGTCATAACGCACATTGGACGACCGATACCAATTAGATCGGCACTACCTGTCTCTAAGGCCTGTTCCATCACGCGGCGCTGACGAAAGCCACCGGTGACCATCAGAGGAACAGAAACTCTGTCTTGCATAGCCAGAGCGAAATCGACAAAGTAGGCCTCTCGGATCATGGTAGATTCGGCAACCTGTTGCTTTTCTTCTGCTTCCATTCCAGCCACACCGAGTAACTTTGGTTGCTCGTAGGTACCACCAGAGATTTCAATTACATCGACTCCCGCCTGCTCCAACCATTGCACAACCTGCAAACTATCAGCAAAATCAAAGCCGCCCTTTTGAAAATCTGCGCTGTTAAGCTTTACCGCAACCGGAAAATCTGGACCTACCGCAGATCTGACTGCAGCCACACTTTCCATGAGGGCACGAGCACGATTGATTAGATCTCCGCCATAGTTATCAGTGCGCAAATTAGTTCGCGGGCTCAAGAACTGCGACAGCAAATAACCATGGGCACTATGCAGCTGCACGCCGGTAAAGCCAGCCTCCTTGACTGCCGCCGCACAGACTCCAAAGCGGCGCACAATAGACTTAATTTCAGCTTTTGTTAGTGCTATTGGCTCACCAAACTGGCCGCCAGGTAGGTCTAATTTTACCGCTGAGGGTGCCTTGGGATTAGGGTTAATAATTTTCTGAGTCTGACGACCTGCATGGCTGATCTGAGCCCAAAAATGATTGCCATTGCGCGTCGCGGCTGCAGCCCAGCTGGCCAATGCAGTGCGCATTGCTTTATTGGGTTTACGATCAATAACAACATTACCCGGACGTTCTAAATGGTCCCGGTCAATTTGAATATTTCCCGACAGAAGCATCCCGGCGCCACCATCACTCCACAATCCATACAGTCTATTCAATTCCGGTGTCGGCAAGCCCCGCGCTGTTGCGAGCCCTTCGGTCATTGCTGCCTTCGAAAGCCGGTTGGAAAGCACTGCACCGCAAGGTAATGTCAAAGACTGAGCTAGGATGTTTTTCATAGGTAAATTCTCTTTAAAAACTGACTCTAATGCTGAGGGCATAAAGTGCAAATTGCCAGCGGTAAATTAAATGGTCGTTAGCACCTCTGCCATATGCAACGTTATCAGGTGCATAGATTACTGAGTCCCTGTCAGTACTGACTAGTCCCGTTCTGGCCTTTACTAGCCCCTAGCTGACAGAGGAAACTATCCGGCGAAGTTTTACCGGGTACGCTATCGCGCAAATTATAGCCGGTAAATAAGATTATCAATAAGGCTATTTATGCAGTTTATACATTATCGGACACTCGCCACAACCAAGTCAGAATTTTCTATTAACGCAGAATGGGGTCAGGGGCGCAGTATCTTTGGTGGCCTAACCGCCGCACTCGTATTGGTCCATATTGAATCAAATAACGATTTATCTGACCGCGAACTGCGTACGGTGAATATTCATTTTTGTGGAGCCACCCTAGCTGATATCCCCTGTGAATTTCGCCATACTGTGCTCTCGGTGGGAAAATCTGTCATTCAAATTGAGGGCCAACTGCTACAAAATGGCGAAGTGAAAACTCAAATTGTCGCCTGCTTTACACTGGCCAGAAACTCCTCCATCGACATCAATCTGACAACCAAAGTATTTCCAGTGGCCTGGCAAGACACCCGCCCAATAGTCTTTGACGGAGGCGGGCTACCAGACTTTGTAAAGTACTTTGATGTTCGCTACACCAGCGATAATCTACCCTATACCAACTCTACAGACAGTCTAATTTCGGGCTGGATGCGCTTTAATGAACCCAATGAAATTCTTGATAATGCCAGTATTTTAGCGCTTATTGATGCCTGGCCTCCGGCAATACTTCCAATGTTGAGTGAGCCTGCGCCCGCTAGCACTATTACCTGGAATGTTGAGTTTATGCATCCACGGCCAGCTCTTGAGGTCGAGGATCTATTATATTATGAGTGTAGCGCTATTGAGGCGGGACAGGGCTATGCCCATACCGAGGGAAAGATTTATCACCCTAGCGGCCAACTACTCGCTTTAAGTAGGCAAATGGTCGGTGTTTACGATAAGGTACCCGTTGAAAAAAAATCCTAAATAAAATAAAAATAAGAGAAAGGCATTAAAGATGGCAAAGCTAGCGCCAACAGCCCGACAGCCCCTTGCTGGTCTGCAGGTTGTAGAGCTCTCTAATATGATTACCTGCTCCTTGGCGGCCATGACTATGGCCGCTCAGGGCGCCAGTGTAATTAAAGTCGAGCCTCCGAGAGGAGGTGATCAGATGCGCCCATTAGGCACGCAAAAAAATGGGGTCTCCGGTTTCTTTCACAACTGCAATCGCGGCAAGCGCTCTTTGGCCATAGATCTTAAGTCTGACGCCGGTGTCCAAGCTATCAACAAGCTAGCCGCCAAAGCTGATATTTTGTTGCATAACTACCGTCCTGGCGTTATGGACCGTCTTGGCCTTGGTTCTGACACACTGCGCGCAATCAACCCCAAACTCGTCTACGTCGCAGTTAGCGGATTTGGTACTCAGGGACCGATGGCAGACATGCCTGCCTTTGATCATGTTATTCAAGGTATGGCCGGATTTACCGATCTGCAGGCGTCAGATGACGATCAATTCGATTTTATTCGTACTTTCCTGTGTGACAAGGTGACCGCCTATACGGTGAGTCAGGCGGCAACGGCTGCCCTGCTCGCTAGAGCAACTACAGGTGTAGGGCAACATATTGATATTTCTATGTTGCACGCCTGTATCGCGTTTATGTGGCCAGACGGCATGATGCATAGAACTTTAAAAGATGATGACGCAATAACCATGTCGCCGGGCTCAGAGTACTTTCAAACAATCAACTATTCAGATGGTGGTGTCGCTGTGGCACCCCTAAGAGATAGCCACTGGGAAGCCCTACTGCCCATGCTGGGCTTTCCTGAATTGGTGGGCGCGCCAATGTATGGCTCAGTCGCCGCCAGAATGTCCAATATGCATGAGGTCACCAAAGTTTTAAAGAGTCCCAAGTTAGATATTGGTGTTGAAAAAGCTATGGCAGTGCTCACAGCCGCCGAGGTACCCTGTGCACCCTGCGTCAAGCGGGACGACTTAGAGGCAAGCGAACAGATACTGGCTATTGGCGCATTGGAAACCTATGTAACACAAGCCATGGGTAAGCTTACCGTGCCTACACCCCCGGTGCAGTTTGAGGGCGCGGCGGCCTCACAGGCTGAACCTAGCCCGCTGTTAGGGCAACACAGCCGTGATATTTTGTCTGAATTAGGCTGGAATAATAGTTCTGTTGACGAGTTGGTTAGAACAGGGATTGTGGCCGAAAGGCAATTGCCCTAAGATCTTGTAACATGTGGTCAAAAACGAACAGGATTTACCTTTATCTAATACTTATAATCGCTTCTAAGACTCCGATATATCAAGAATATGGCATACTTCGGGCATAAATAATAAAAACTATAAAGAAAGTGATGGGAAAATTGATTGCACACAACAGCAACGCTGGCGTTATTTTTTGCGTCTACAGTCTGTTCTTTTCAGTATTTTTATCTGCACCTTTGAGTCTCGCCAAACCGTTTTTCAGCTTGTCGGACCAGTGCCCGCCTAGCTTTTCACTGAACAGCGACAATCAATGTCAACTGCGCAATCTCTATCAATTTTATGACTCATTACAAGATCGCGGCTTGGGCGGCTTAAAAACCGCCCTACCCGAACACCGTGACGGCTTTAGTCCACAGCAAATTGATCTAGGCCGCCTATTATTTTTTGATCCTGTGCTCTCTGGCGACAAGAACCTGTCCTGTGCTAACTGCCACAATCCAGCGCTGGGTTTTAGTGATGGCATGGGTCGCAGTGTCGGTGCAGGCGGGAAAGTTAGCCAGCGCTCGGCGCCAACATTGTGGAACAGCGCTTTTCTCAGAGTATTTTTTTGGGATGCACGTGCTAATAGCCTCGAAGAACAGGCAGTTGGGCCGCTATTTTCCGATCACGAAATGGCCAATACGCCCCAGCAGTTAATAGCTAATCTCAGTCAGGTCGACGCCTATCCGCAACTATTTAGCCAGGCCTTTCCCGACTCAGGCGACCCGCTTATAATTGATAATATAGCGACGGCGCTCAGCGCTTTTCAAAGTTCATTAATTTCGTTAAACAGCCCCTATGATAGGTATGCTCACGGCGACGCCAACGCGCTTAGCTCAGCTGAATTAGAGGGGCTCAATGTGTTTCGTAGTTTTGTCGCGCGTTGCTCACAATGTCATACACCACCATTATTTACCAATCAGCAGGTAGCGGTTATTGGCACACCAGAACCCACAGGTTTAGCTCGAGATATTGGTGCCGCACAGACATTCAATGCCGAGCGTTTACGCGGCGGCTTTAAGGTTCCAACACTGCGCAATATTGCCCGCACTGCACCCTACATGCACAGTGGTAAATTTACCACTTTGCGTGACGCAGCCGAGTTTTATACCAAGGGCCGTGGCCATGCCGTGCCTGAGGGAGAAACACTGCTGTTACATTGGCATATCTCTGACCCGAAGCTAACTGATACAGAGCTTGATCGGCTTGTGGATTTTATGGGTGCCCTAACAGATGAGCGCTTCATACCCAAGATTCCAGACCAGGTTCCGTCGGGTCTACTAAATAGCAAAGTCAACATTAGCCTTGTAACTGAATTGGGAGAGAACTAATGAACAGTAAATCCAAAATGGTACTGGCCATCATTATTTTTGCCGGCGGCTGGATTATCGGTAGCAATAATAATATCGCACCAGTTATCACTAGTTCAGTTGGCGGCGCTAGCTACGGCGGTGGCTTTCAGTCAGATATTAGTGTTGGCGCGGTACCCCATCGCACCACCTTGGGCACCGTTCATATTGTTAACCCCGGAGACTCCATTCAAACTGCAGTAGCAACAGCACAACCGGGAGATACTATTCAGGTCATGCCCGGTACCTACTCAGAAACCGTGTATATAGATAAAGATGATATTCATCTAGTCGGTGTTATTAAACAGGGCAACCGCGCAACCATGGATGGACTGGGCAAGCTAAACGATGCGATTCTCTACTCTGGCAACAATATTATTATCGAGAATTTCCGTATCACAAGATACAAAGGCAATGGCATTATGGGTCAGGCCGGCAATAACTTTGAGATTCGCAATAATGTTATTGTGGACACAGGTATATACGGCATCTTCCCGCAGTTGGGCACCAATGGTTTAGTTGAGCATAACGTAGTCTCAGGTATTGAGGATGCGGCGATCTATATAGGCATGAGTGACAACATTCATGTCGCCTACAATGAAGTATTTGACAGTGTTGCCGGCATCGAAATTGAAAATAGTCGCCACGCAATTGTTGAGCATAATAATGCTCATCACAATACCGGTGGCATTCTTGCGTTTGTTACACCGGGTCTGCCGATCAAAACCACCGAAGATGTCATTATTCGCAATAACTTTGTACTGAATAACAATACACCTAACTTCGGCGCACCGGGCTCTATTGTCTCTGGTATTCCTGCAGGTACTGGTATTCTAGTTATGGCCGCAGACGATGTGATTATTGAAGGCAATATTATTTCCAACAACAAAACTGCAGGCATCATTATTAATGATCACAGTTTTGCGACCACCATCACTATGGATGTGGAATCAGATCCTAATTCTGACCGAACTATGATTCTAGACAACGTGATGCTCAATAATGGTTATGACACAATTACCGAAGTGACTGCCTTAGCGCTCACCGAATTGCATACTGGCTTGGTGGACATAGTGCATGTGGGTCCTAGCAATGGTAGCTGTATTATTAATCGCCACCGTTATCGCACTCTGGGTATCGGCAACTATGGTGAATGTGACTTTACCAATACTGACAGCACCGACACATACCTGCTGGCGGGCGGTGCAAAGCCACGAACTATAGACCCAGAGGCACGCGGCGAAATTGCCTACCTAGGCGTTTGCACTGGCTGTCACAGTTACACCGGGCGATTAATTGGTCCATCGGTAAAGGTCATTCAAGCCATGTATGCGGGCAATCCACAGGGTCTTGCAGACTATATTAACGCACCAATTAAGAGACGTGACAATTTTCCAGAAATGCCCGCACAAAATTATTTAGACACACAAACGCAGTTAGCTGTTGCTAAATATATGCTCCAAGTTGATAACTAAATTTTATATTTCGGACAATAAAGAGGTCACCAACTATGGCAACTCGCGAAACTCAGGCGAAGATAACCAACGCCGCTTTAGAACTCTTTAATGAATTTGGTTCAGCATCGGTATCTTTTGAAAAAATTGCCGGCAAGGCAGGTATTAGCAAAGGTAATTTACACTATCACTTTTCGTCGAAAGAACAAATTGTGATGGCACTTTGGTTGAAGTTAGATAAAATCAGGCAAACCAAACATCCTCTTAGCGACTTTGGGTTACCCAACCTTTCGCAGTTGCTAATGGGTTACTTTCAGATCATCTGGAATTATCGCTTTATCTATAGCGAGTTAAATTTTTTGCTCGCCAAGGACTCTGAACTTCAATATCGCTTCGCCAAAGAACGTAAGCAACGCATGGACCACTTTTCCCTTCTTTTAAACACCATGAAGAAACAAGATTTACTGGTAAAGGATGCCACCAACACTGAACTGTTGCGTCTAGTTAAAACCATATGGGTGGTTTCAGACTATTGGTTAGGGCACATAGCTGCCGAAGGAACAGAGATAACCTATGAGGTTATGGCCGAAGGCTACGAGTTAATTGCGCAGTTAATGAAGCCCTATCTCAAAGACCCTTCATCTGTGCGTCTGCCAGATAATTATTACGAAATAGCTCGATCATCTGCTGAGCTGCAGTTGAAAGCGGCTGACGCCGGCGGGTAAATAAACCTACCTCACGCTCAATACCTGGTCCTTGAAATGAGCGGCACACTGCACCTAAACTCTGCATCTGCTGTGCACATAGCGCTGGCACCACTGCTACACCAACACCTGCGGCAACCATAGACCCCACCGTGGTCAACTGACAGGCATCGAATATTCGTGCCGGCTTAATTCCTACCTGAGCGATAATCTGCTCAGTCCAATAACGTGTACTGGATCCGCGATTGAGAGCCACCAAAGTATCTCCGAGCAAATCCTTAAATTGTAAATGAGAGCGGCTTAAAAGCCGATGCCGGGGCGGTAAAATCGCGATAAAACGGTCGCTAAACAGGGGTTCAAAATCAACGCCATCCAAACTGTCCGGCTTGAAGGTGACTCCTAATTCAACGCGTCCAGAACTGACATTGCTAATCACTTCTTCCATGACCACGTCCTGCACTGTGATGCGAATATTTGTAAAGCGACGACTGTACTCCGTCAAAATACTCGGCAGACAGTTGGTAGCATAAGACGGCATAGCGGCGATAGTTAAGTTACCTCGACGCAAGGCAAACAGTTGCTGCAGATCGTCAAAACCCTGAGTCCAGTCATCTAATAATCTCCTGGCCACTGGCAGGAACTGCTGGCCCTCCGGGCTTAGGACAACAGATCTTGTTGAGCGGGAAAACAATAATCCCCCAGTCTCCTGTTCGAGCTTGCGAATAGACACACTCAGTGCCGGCTGAGAAAGATGCAACTGCTGGCAGGCCTCAGCAAAACTCCCGGTGTCCGCAATGGCAACAAAACCACGTAGTTGTTTGACGGTGACATTCATAAATTTAATCAATTAATTAATGACTTAATACAATTTGAGTTAATTATAGTCCTCTGGCAATCTAGGTCAATCAACCTCAGTCACCTGTTAACGAGTTTAGCCATGCACAGCACCGAGCCTCTTTGGCAGCCTAGCAATGACCGTATTAATGCAAGCAATATGTTGGGTTTTACCCGGCAACTAGAGGACAGACTAGGGCTTGTGTTTGACGACTATGATCAGTTACATCAATGGTCTATCGATCACCTCGAGCTATTTTGGCAACAGGTATGGATATTTACCAATATCCGCGCATCTAGGGGGGCCGATAATATCCTCACCAATGCTGACCAATTTCCCGGCGCTACTTGGTTTGAGGGGGCGCGACTTAATTTTGCCGAAAACCTACTGCGCAACCGCAGCGATAAAATAGCCTTGGTTGGGCGTTTTGAAGATGGTCGGCGCACAACAGTAAGCTATGCCCAACTCAGGCAACAGGTAGCAGACTGCGCCGCTAGCCTGCGCAACCTTGGGGTGGTATCCGGCGATCGCGTGGCCGGATTTATGCCCAATATCACCGAGACAGTTGTGGCTATGTTAGCCACAACTAGTATTGGCGCAATCTGGTCATCCTGCTCACCTGACTTCGGCATTAATGGCGTAATTGATCGATTTGGTCAGATAGAACCTGTGGTGTTATTTGCCTGTGACGGGTATTTTTATAATGGCAAAACCATTAACTCAGGACCCTGTCTAACGGAGGTTTGCAATAACATTGCCAGTATCAGACAGCTGATAGTAGTTCCAGTTTTAAGCGTACAGCCCAGTGCTAGTAACCTCTCGCAAGGAGTTTTATGGGCTGACTTTTTAACTCATAAAGTCCCTCAAGAGCTGGTTTTTGAGCAACTACCTTTTGATCATCCGCTCTATATTATGTATTCCTCAGGCACCACTGGGGCACCTAAATGTATAGTCCACAGTGCTGGAGGCACATTGATTCAGCACCTTAAAGAGCACAAAATACATAGTGACTTACAGCCGGATGATGTACTTTTTTTCTATACCACCTGTGGCTGGATGATGTGGAACTGGCTAGTGAGTGGTCTGGCGTCCGAGGCGACCTTAGTACTCTATGATGGCTCGCCCTTTTTCCCCGATGCCAATGCGCTGATAGATATAGCGGAACAGGAGAAAATAAGTATATTTGGTGGCGGCGCCAAGTATTTTGGAGCTATTCAAAAAGCCAATTTAGTACCTCGAAAAACTCATAATCTTGAAAAATTAAAGACCATCCTATCCACGGGATCGCCCCTATCTCACGAGAGTTTTCGCTATATCTATGAAGATGTAAAAAGTGACATATGCCTCGCCTCAATTTCTGGAGGTACCGATATTCTTTCCTGCTTTGTGTTAGGAAACCCCTGCCTGCCAGTGAGGGAAGGCGAGATACAGTGCCGGGGCCTGGGTATGGCTGTAGATATATGGGACCATCAGGGTCAACCTATCAGAGGGGCAAAAGGGGAGTTGGTGTGCACCAGACCTTTTCCCAGCGCGCCTATTTATTTTTGGAATGACTGGCAAAATGTAAAATATATCAGTGCTTATTTTGATACCTATCCTAATATTTGGGTTCAGGGAGATTACGGCGAAATCACCAGTAACAGCGGGATCATTATCCATGGTCGCTCTGATACCGTTCTCAACCCGGGTGGAGTAAGAATTGGTACTGCCGAAATATATCGACAAGTCGATAAACTCGATGAAATTATTAACGCCGTATGTATCGGCCAACAGTGGCAAGGCGATGTACGAGTAGTACTATTTGTTGTGCTGCGCGACGGCATTAAACTGACAGATGATCTACAGAAAACCATTCGTCACACTATTCGAGTCGAGACCACACCGCGCCATGTACCGGCTAAGATCATTGCTGTGGCTGATATTCCGCGAACTATTAGTGGCAAAATAGTCGAACTCGCGGTACGCAATATAGTGCATAATGAACCGGTCAATAATACGGATGCACTTTGTAACCCTGAAGCATTGATATTATATTCTGAACTTGAAGAACTACAACATTAATAGGGCCAATCTATGCCACGCCAAATTCTCGCCGCAAAAAATATTCATCCTGCAGTCAAAAAAAAAATCGCCGACAATCACGCAGATATAATCACTGAAGTTCAAGACGCTATTGCCAAACATAAAGTTGTCGTGGTTGGCATGGCTCAGAATCCAGCACCAAAGCGAGCGCGAAAAACTCTCGACAAGCTAGGAATAGAGCACACTTACCTAGAGTACGGGAACTATTTTAAGCTTTGGCGTCGGCGCAATGCCCTTAAAATGTGGACAGGCTGGCCCTCGTTTCCAATGATTTTCATCAATGGTACTTTAATTGGCGGCTCTAGTGACTTAACCGCTCTGGTCGAGGCAGACAAACTAGATAAATTGCTTTAAGTTCAAAGGCGACGCCCATGCAATTGCTTAAATAGAGGCTGCGACCGTCTTTTTATTATCAGCCTGTAGCTACTCCCCAGTAATTGTAGCCTGCAAACTTGGGCGTACTGGGCAAATACATTTGCTCCAGCGTTTTAATAGTAAAACCTGCATCTTGGATTAACTGGGGAATGTCTCTATTTAGATGACAGCCACCGGCAATCTTTCCCCAGTAGGGGTCGATTCTTGTCTGCCACTTTGCAACGCTTGGGTCGGGCGCTAAACCATGTTCACAGAATATCAATTGGCCGCCGGGCTTTAGCACCCTAAGCATTTCTTTATTGGCCGCCAGAGCATCGGGAATAGTACATATGGTGTAAGTAACGAGTACCGTGTCAACATGGTTGTCTGGCAGGGGTATCAGCTCAGCACTACCCAGAATAAAGTCAATATCTAAGCCCTTATCGGCGGCTACTTTTTTAGCCATATTATTGAGTTCCTCAGAGGGATCCAAGCCAATAATTGCGTCTATTTTACTGTTGTCGTAATAGGGAATATTAAGGCCTGAACCAATACCTACTTCTAGCACCACTCCCTGGGCCATGGGCACGACTTTATGACGCTGATATTTAATTGGCTTTGAGCCGCAGGCACAATTTAAAAAACTCGGTAGAATATATTTATCATAAAAACTCATGCTTCACTCTCTTAGCGCAAGGCTGTCTATTAAGCCCATCATCCACCGATTTGGCCCAATGCACAACTGAACGGTTACATAGAGGTGTCGCTCCTGTAGAATTGCAGTTTTTAAAACGTATCACTGGAACTAACGATGGGTAGAGCTTACCAAAACCGCAAAGAATCCATGGCCAAAACATCTGATGCCAAGGCACGGGTTTATAGTAAATATGGACGAGAAATTTATGTTTGCGCCAAAGCCGGCGGCCTAGATCCGAGTGGTAATCTAGCTCTGCGTAGCCTTATCGACCGCGCCAAGAAAGATCAGGTACCGACCCATGTTATCGACAAGGCGATTGATAAAGCCAAAGGTGGCGCCGGAGAAAACTTTGAGCTGGCTCGCTACGAAGGCTATGGTCCCGGTAACTGCATGGTTATTATCGAGTGCTTAACCGATAACCCCAATCGTACTTTTGGCGATGTGCGTCTGTGTTTTACCAAGACCAAAACCAAGATAGGCACTCAGGGTTCAGTGAGCCATATGTTTGATCATCTAACTATCCTACGATTTGGTGGCCAGGAAGAAGAAGCTGTATTGGACAGCTTACTAATGGCTGACGTGGACGTGATTGATATCGAAAATGAAGAGGGTATGCTCACGGTCTTTGCTGCCAGTACAGAGTCATTTAAAGCCAAGCAAGCCCTGAGTGAGGCGTTTGGCGAGATCGACTATGACGTCGATGAAATTCAGTTTATCGCCCAGAACCGTGCACCACTTGCGGGAGACGATATAGAAATGTTTGAGCGCTTTATGGGCATGCTCGAGAACCTAGATGACGTGCAAAACATTTATCACAACGTCGACTAATATCAATTAAGCAGATCGTTTTTGAGCACAGTCGAGGGCAGTAATAATCACCGCGCGTGTATCTGCAGGGTCAATAACCGCATCTATCTCTAGGTGGGCCGCAGCCTCAGTGGCCCTACCCTTTTCGTACATGGTGTCCACCAGTTGATTAAACAGTACCTCACGGGATTTTGAGTCTGGCTGGGCATCTAATTCCTTCTTAAAACCAAGTTGCACAGCGCCCTCTAAACCCATACCACCGAACTCACCACTGGGCCATGCGGCACTGTAAATGGGACGATGAAAACTACCACCGGCCATAGCCATAGCCCCAAGACCATAACCTTTGCGCAAGAAAATCGTCACCATAGGGGTAGTCATTTTGGCCCCGGCAATAAATAGCTGTGCCATACGATGAACCGCCCCTTGCTCCTCACTGGCGGGACCTACCATGAAGCCCGGCGTGTCACATAGGGACAGGACAGGAATAGAGAAGCTATCGCACAGAGTAATAAAGCGCGCGGCCTTATCAGCGGCCACGGCATCAATAGCGCCACCAAGCATCCGGCAATTATTAGCTATCAAACCTATGGCGCGGCCTTCAATACGAATAAAGCCTGTGATAATGCCCTGCCCATGGGCCTGAGTGAGCTCTTGAAAGCTATCCGTATCAGCAAGCTGCACAATGATATCTCTTATGTCATAAACGAAGCGTCTATCGACGGGCATCATTGCCCGCAACTGTTGCTGATCAGCAACTTGCCAGGCTTTTACATCACCTTGAAAATAGCCGATGCAGGACTTTGCCAGTTCAGTGGCATGAGCCTCATTGTCAGCCACCAGATCAACAACGCCATTGCTGGCCTGCACCTCAATTGGACCTATATCCGTGGGCTCAAAGCTTCCCAGGCCGCCACCTTCAATCATCGCCGGGCCAGCCATACCTATCCAGGATGTTTGGGTAGCAATACGAATATCAGCGCAGCCAAATAGTGCCGCATTCCCAGCAAAACAATAGCCATTGTTTACCGCTATTAAAGGCACCCGACCACTGAGCCCAGCCCAGTTAGAAAATGAGGGAACGTCTAACCCAGCTATCTGGGTTTTAACATCTGTATCTCCAGGTCGACCACCGCCCCCTTCGGTATACATAATCACTGGCAGGCGCAATTTACTGGCTTGGTCTAGAATACGGTCGATTTTGCGATGGTGAAAATAGCCCTGGGTTCCGGCTAAGACCGTATAATCATTGACGACTACCGCAGCCTGTGTCGCCTGTGGACCAAATATTGCGGCATTTATAGTCGCCAATCCTGTGAGCACGCCATCAGCCGGGGTATCTGTTTTTAGGGACTCAGCATTTTTACGATCGCGCTGTGCTGCCACTGCGAGCTGACCATATTCAACAAAAGACCCCTCATCACAGAGGTCATAGAGGTTTTCTCGCGCCGTGCGATATGCCTTAGCATGACGTTTGGCAACAGCCTCGGGGCGCGCCTTGTCACTGGTAAAGCCAAGTTGCTGGTTGAGTTGCTGCAAACTAACATGGGTGTGTTTCGCCTCAATCATTGGCGCTCTGTCAGTCACCGTGTCGCTATCATCTGACGCTATTTCACAAACCAACTGTCCGGCCTGAATAGTGTCACCCAAATCAATACATAGGTTGGCAATAGTTCCCGCAACTGGCGCTGTCAAAGCTGTTTGCATTTTCATCGATTCGACAACGGCAATAATTTGATCTTTGGCGACACACTGTCCATCACTCACATCTAGACCGACCACAGCGGCGGCTAGCGGCGAGACAACAGTTTGATTTACAGGCTTCAAGACAGCTACCCCAATTTGTTTATAATTATTTATGTGAGGATTATTAGACAGTGTTTAGGAGGAAAATGGAATCGATCTGGCCCACTAAAATATCATTAGTGGGCCATAATCTAGGGGCTTTTTAAAATTTTAGCTACCGGTAAACTGATCAACACTGAGGTCATAACAGGTGCTATCAAGGTCGGCCACCAGCGTCAAGCTGGCATTGGTTTTGGGTAATTCATAGCGGAAAAAGAACTGTGTTGCCGCCAACTTACCCTGATAAAATGCCTCATCAGCAACGTTACCTTGACCTAGACCTCGAGTTGCCGCAACCGCCTGCTTGAGCCACATCCAGGCAATAACAATGTGTCCCATAGCATCGAGGAAGATGGTCGCATTAGCCAGTGACAAGGCTGGATCGCTCGCATCACTCACCGTCTTAACCGTCGCTTCAATCTGCGCCAGAGCATCCTCCAACTGAGTACAGTACCCTGCCAAGTCAGACATATCAGCGGCGGCGCCAATAGTATCCTGAATCTCTTCACGCAAAACAGCAACAGCGGCACCATTGTGCATCTGTACCTTGCGGCCAAGAATATCGATACCTTGAATACCCCAGGTACCCTCGTGAATATGATTTAGACGGTTGTCTCGATAGAGGCGTTCTACTGGGTATTCACGGGTATAGCCATAGCCACCAAGTACCTGAATAGCCAACTTGTTCGCTTCTAGACAGAATTCGGAGGGCCAGGATTTACAGATAGGCGTGAGCAGCCCTAGCAGTAGTTCAGTGCGCGCGTTAGCTTCTTTGTCAGTAGAGAGTTTCTGTTGATCAATAAGTTGGGCGCTGTAGTAAATTAAGGTTTGTGCACCCTCAACAAAGGCTTTTTGGGTCATTAGCATCCGTTTGATATCTGCATGTTCGCTTATCATAATCTGCGGATCTTGCGGGTCGCGATTAACTAAAGGACGACCCTGAGGGCGGTTGCGGGCGTAATCAAGGGAGTACAGATAACCACCCATTCCCGCCATCACTGAAGCCATACCCACAGAAATACGAGCTTCATTCATCATGTGGAACATATTAGCCAGTCCCTGGTTTGGCTCACCGACCAGATAACCAATCGACTCGCCGGACTCACCGAAGTTGAGTAGACAGTTGGTAGTGCCGCGACAACCCATTTTGTGATTCAGGCCGGCCAGGGCAACATTGTTACTGTCACCAACACTGCCATCATCATTGACGCGATTTTTTGGTACTAAAAATAATGAGATACCCTTAACTCCTGGAGGAGAGCCTGGAATCTTGGCCAACACCATATGCACAATATTGTCGGTGATATCCTGTTCGCCACCAGATATCCACATTTTAGTGCCGCTAATGTTATAAGCGCCGTCCGCACGTAAATCTGCCTTGGTACGAATATCTGCAAGGGAAGAACCTGCCTGAGTCTCTGACAGACACATGGTGCCGAACCACTCACCCTCTACTAACTTAGGTAGATACTTTGCCTTAAGTTCATCGGAACCACAGGCATTGAGCATATTGGCGACACCTTGGGTTAGAAATAAATAGGTATGCACTGGATTGTTAGCGCACACGAACATACCGTTGAGCGCCTGATCCATCATCCATGGCAGTTGCATTCCGCCAATATTTGCATCATAGGCAGAGGTACATAATCCCGCCTCACGGAAAGCATTAATCGCCTCTTTGACCTCGGGGATTGTTTCAACTTTGCCATCAACAAATTTGGGCTCATTGGCGTCAAGCTTAGCGGCAAAAGGTAAAAACCGATCTTCAGCCAGCGATTGACAGAGGTCTAGCATGGCATCCAAAGATTCGCGGTCGTAGTCGGCATAATGTTCTGACTCGAGAATGCTGTTTAAATCCAAGGCCTCGTAGAGGACAAAATCTAGATCTCGACGATTAACAATCATTGACATGGTTTTCTCTCTTACCTTAGAGGCTAATTGACTTTTAATTTGAGAGAGTGATTATCCCAGCAAATACTGTCCAAATGGCACATTTAAAGTGACCGAAGAGTCTACTAAGTTTTGACATTAATTATGCTAATATATTATCTTTCGATTATTAACAACTTAAGAGGTGCTTATGAAAGGTAAGGTTATTAAAGTTTTAGGTGGCATTGTTATTGTAGGTGGGATACTCCTGCTTGCGCTACCAAGTTTACTGCACAAAGCTGGCTTGCATCCTGTATACACAGGTGAAATAGCTAAGGTACCAGCCGGCAAACGTGCCCTGATAATTGCTACGAATCAGGCAGTGCTCTCTGCCCCAGGGGAGACTACAGGCCCAGCTACTGGGGTAATGGCCTCAGAGATTAGTCATCCCTATTACAACTTTATGGATGCTGGAATTCAGGTCGATGTTGCCAGTATCAAAGGGGGCCTTATCCCAGTAGATCCACAAACTCTGGGGCGTTTTGTTAAAACGCCAGAAGACGATCGCTTCATGGCGGATCCAGCATTCTTAGCCAAGGTTAAAAACTCAGTACCCATCGCCGATCTAGACTTTACTCAGTACGATATTATCTTTCTTGCTGGCGGCTGGGGTGCAGCCTATGATCTTGGCTATTCGGAGCCTCTCGGTTTAAAAATCAGTGATGCGTTTTACGCCGAGCACAAGCCCGTTATAGGCGGCGTCTGTCATGGTGTACTGGGTCTTATCAACGCCAAAGACCGTAGCGGAAATCTTCTCATCGCCGGACGTCGCATGACCGGAGTTACTGATAAACAGATTAAAGAATTGGGTATTGATATGACGCCGCAGCACCCAGAGACTGAACTGCGTAAGGCTGGAGTGATTTTCGAAAGCAACACCGCGTTTAGGGATCTGTTTGCCACCCATGTGGTAGTGGATGATGAGCAGCGTTTTGTAACGGGCCAGAATCAAAATTCCGGCCACGAAACTGCGCAAAAAATGATGGCTATCATTGCTCGGTAACGATTATTTACCGAGCGCCTCAGACAGTTTTGGAACTTAACCTAGGCCCGTTGGCCGATAACTCTTATATTGATGGCCAACGGATTGAGACTAATCGTGGAGAAATCCATATTTTTTTGAGCCTGGGGAGAGTTCTGCGCACTGAGTTTAATCAGTGTTAACGGGGATCGATCCGTAAAAGATTATCCTTTAGGTTTTTTTCAGTTAAACTTCCTGCTTATCAGGAGTTTTATCATGTTAAAAAAGCCGCTCTCTCGCCAACTGACCACCATCGGTATGTTGGCTATTTTAAATCCAGCTCAGCCAGCGGCCGATCAGTCAGATCGGCATTTTGAACCTGCGGCCCAGGATGCAAAAGGCCGGTTTATCAATATGGATGATGACCAATCCAAAGTATCTATCAGGGTACGGGCACCCTTTTTTATGCGTCGTGTAGCGTCTTCATTTTTCAGTAAATCCGGAGCACCAACCCGGGTCCCCAATGATGGTGCCTACCTGCGTGACAATGTCGAGTTCAGTGAACCCACCGCCACCTGGGTAGGCCATGCGACTTTGTTAGTACAAATGGAGCATCTGACATTTTTGACCGATCCAATCTGGTCAAATAAGCCGAGTCCTATACCCTTTGCCGGCCCCAACCGCTTTGTAAAACCAGGTATTGCCCTTGATGACTTACCGGCAATCGATTTTGTGATGATCTCTCATAATCATTATGACCATCTAGATCTACCCACTTTGCGCAAGCTCGCTAAGCGTAATCCGCAAACTCTCTTTTTTGTCCCTAAAGGCAATGGCAAACTACTGCGTAAAAACGGTATCGATCAGGTTCAGGAAATGGATTGGGGAGATACTGTCAGCTTTAAAACTGCCACTATCCATTGCCTGCCAACCCAACATTGGAGCAAACGCAGTCTCACAGATACTCGCAAAGCTCTTTGGTCATCATGGGCAGTCACGGGACCACAGCGGCGGTTTTTCTTTGCCGGTGATACGGGTTATTTCTCTGGTTTTAAAAAAATCGGTGACAAACTCGGCCCCTTTGATCTAGCTGCAGTGCCCATAGGTGCCTACGAACCTAATGCCATGATGAAGGCCTCCCATATGAACCCAGAGGAGGCCGTCCAAGCAGCGCTGGATTTACGCGCTAATAATGCCGTGGCTATGCATTACGGCACCTTTAATCTGTCCGATGAACCACTAGCTGAACCCCCAGCTCGCTTTAAAGCAGCCGCTGAAAATACTTCGCTGGGGGATAGTCACAGCTGGATATTGGATATTGGCGAGACGCGAAAATTCTAATCCCAAAAAACTAGTAGGCCCGAGTGGCCGAGGCAAATTATGTCAATGTATAGCAGCTCCATCCCTGTTTTTGTTCGCCACCTAGGCAATCTATCTGGACTACTTGATAGCGCCGCCAGCTATGCTGCAGAACAAGATATCGATGAATCCGTATTATCCAATGCGCGGCTTTTTCCCAATATGCACCCTCTTATCAAACAGGTGCAGATTGCCTGCGATATGGTTAAACGAGGAGGCGCTCGACTGGCGGAGGTTGAACCGCCCGCAGACGAAGACGATGAAACGACTTTCGCTGAGTTAAAGACCAGAATCGAATGCACCCAAGAATTTTTGCAGAGTCTTGCAAAGGAGAGTATTAATAGCTCCGCAGACCGCAACATTGTTATGCCAGCTGGCCCCTACGAATTAACGTTTAGCGGGCAGGAGTATTTAGATCTATGGATACTGCCCAATATGTATTTCCATATCAGCGCCACCTATAACATTCTGCGTCACAATGGTGTAACAATTGGCAAAATTGACTTTCTTGGCCTTGGCTCCTTTTTGACAAAAGGCCCCTAGATGCTGGTGGTCTCGGGGTTTCTCAAGACGAACTTTTAAGCAGAGCCTGATTGCGTTCTTCTGCGGCTGCCCAGTCGTTAGGAAGCACCCGAGCAACAATCAAAAAGCTAATAATAGATGGAATAAACATCAGACAGGTCACCGTTAAGGCGTACCGCATGGCCTCCAAGTCTGCATTATTTTCTTTAAATATATCTATTAGCCAGCCGGTAAAAGTAGGGCCACCGCCCAGAGCGATCATATTGAGAATAAAAAAGAACAGTGCCGTCGACATGGCACGCATATTAATCGGCGCCAATGTCTGTGCAATAGCAAAGCTCGGCCCCAGATAAATACCCAAGAAAAGCAGGAAGAATGTGGTGAACGCAAGGTGCGCCCACACCTCCGACACCCAGAAGCTCGCTATGCCAACAGGCAGACAAACGCCTATTGCAATGGCAGGCAACCAGCCATAGGCGCGTATATTTTTAGCTCCCCATTTATCCGCGAGTTTGGCACCAAAAAAAGCACCTCCCGCATAAGTGGTACCATTAATTACACCGAGCAAAATGACCAGAGTTTTAAAATCAAAACTGGGGTCAAGGGCAACCAAGTACTTGGTCTGAAACGCAGAAAACGCATAAGATACAAAAGAGCCAAAGGCGATACCGAAACACATCGACCACCAGGCTGGAATTTTAACCAAACTTCTTAGTGACTCTATAAATGGTGGTTGGACAATATTTGTATGATCATCGTATTCCATTGCGCCGCGCACAGGCTCGCGCAGAACCAATCGCACAACCACTGCTAGGACAACGCCCGTAACACCCAAAAAGATAAAGATACGCCTCCAGTCAACCTCTTCACCCGCAGCACCCATGAGTGAGGCAGTAGCAAAATAGGCCGCCATGATGCCTAGAGGAATACCCATAGAATAAAAGCCCAGGGCACCCGCTCGCTCCTCTTTTGGATATAGATCCGAAATAATAGAGTGCGAGGGGGGGCTACCGCCAGCTTCACCGATACCAACGCCCATGCGTGCCAAACCGATTTGCATAAAATTACCTGCAAGACCAGTTAACGCCGTAAAACCACTCCAAACAGCAAGGGCGATAGAGAGTATATTCACCCGATTATAACGATCAGCTAACCAGGCGATAGGAATCGCCACCAGGGTATAGAACACCGCAAATGCTAGGCCTATTAACAGTCCTAACTCCGTATTGGTGAGCCCTAAATCTTCTTGAATAAAAGGTGCCAAAATACCGACAATCTGTCGATCGATGAAATTAAATCCGTAAACAATGGTTAGCAGTACAAGCACCATGCCTCTATAGTGCTTGCTCGTTGTGTTTCGCTCAGTCATAGAAATTTCCTGAAGATATCCGCGCGGCGTTTGTTATTATTTTTCTAGTGACTTAGGCTACGTCAACACTCCCAATAGAGCAAGCCACAGATACGTATTATTAGTTCAGGCTATAGTAACGGCCTAACATCTGAGTTATTACTGACAATATGTTATCCTCCAGACCCGCAATCATAATAATTTTCCTATGGTCACCCCAACTAGCATTAAGCTGTCAGAACCACAAAGCGAGCCTCAAGTAGATTGGGCTATATTTATTCCCTCCGTTATGGTCGTTCTAATCTGCGCCATTCCATTGATTGTGTTTCCCGGTGAGGCTGCTCAATTGCTCATTGATGGTCGCAAAGCCGTTATGAGTAACTTTCTGTGGTTGTATCTTTCGATAGGTTTAGCCGCTGTGGCCTTTTGCCTATGGCTCGCCTTTGGGCCCTATGCTCAGGTCAAATTAGGGGCTGAAAATGAACCTCCCGAATACTCCGATGCTCACTGGGTAGCGATGATGTTTACGGCTGCTATTGGTGCCGGTGTTATTGCTTGGGGGTTTGCAGAGCCTATCTATTATCTGCAAACACCACCTATGGGCATTGAGGTTGGGTCCGCAAAGTCTTTCGAATGGGCCCATATGTATCCACTATTTCACTGGGGTATTATCGGCTGGGCTATCTATGCAGTACCCGCCGTACCCATTGCCTATATGCTCTATGTAAAAAACTATACCACCTTACGTATAAGTAGCGCCTGCGATGGTGCACTGCCAATCAGGGGCCGCGATCGAGTTAAAACTATGATCGACATCTTTATTGTATTGGGTATTGTGGGTGGCGTTGCTACTTCTCTGGGATTAGGTGTGCCGCTGCTGTCAGCTATGCTGGCCACATTATTTGATGTACCGGACAGCATGCTTTTAAAAATGTTGGTGTTGGTATTTTGGACCGGACTCTTTGGTGCCAGTGTTTATCGTGGTCTAAAAGCAGGCATCAAGGTGCTGGCTGATATTAATATTGCTCTTGCCATTACGGCTATTATCTTCGTTCTAATTGCTGGGCCCGGTATTTTCATCATGGACCTCACAGTCAATAGCATCGGTCTAATGTTTAGCAATTTTGTCAGTGCCGCTACTTGGACAGACCCAATTAACAACGGCAGCTTTCCGGAGGACTGGACAGGTTTTTACTGGGCATGGTGGTTAGCTTATACAGGTATGATCGGTTTGTTTTTTGCGCGAATTTCCCGTGGCCGCACTATCCGCCAACTGGTGCTAGGGGTAATAACTTGGGGCTGTCTTGGCACCTGGTTATTTATGGCCGTCATGGGTGGATACTCCCTTTACCTTGAAACTACCGGCACTTTGGAGGTCAAGGAAATTCTTACCAATCAGGGCATGTCTTTTGTCAATGCACTGGTGATTCAAAGTATGCCGCTGGGTAAGTTTACTCTGGCTATGTTCACTCTGTTGTCGATTATTTTTTATGCCACCAGTATTGATTCCGGTGCCTATGTGCTGGCTAGCATCTGCGCTAAAAACTTACCCAGTCATGCCGAACCAAAGCGCTGGAATCGTTTAGCTTGGGCGGGGCTGCTTGCACTTAGTACCGCAGGAATTTTGCAATCAGGTACTCTGGATACGGTGATGTCTATGACCGTATTGAGCTCGGTGCCGCTGATTCCGATTATGATATTACTCTGTGTTTCATTGGTACGCTGGCTCAAAAAAGATTTCGGTGAGCTGGTACGTCAAAAAGAATTAGTTTTAAGTGCTACCCCTGTAACAGTTATAAAGAAAAGTGAAGCGCAAATATGAAACATAGATCATTACTAGTATCGGTACTCTTGATACTAGTCGGTTGGGGCTTTCTAGATTGGCACTATAATGAAACACCTAAGAGGATACCCAAGGCCTCACCGCAAACCCTAGCCGGTGAGTATCGGGCTAACAACACTGTTATTAGCGGCGGTATTGACCGTACGTTTTCCTACTACCTTCCCTCTACCCTCACAGAGGGCGCAGCTTTAATATTTGTGCTTCACGGATCTATCAGTAGCGGTGAAGCTATCCGCAAAATGACCGGTAATGAGTTCGACCTGCTAGCCGAGACCAACCAATATATCCCCGTGTATGCCAATGGCTTTGACAATCACTGGAATGATTGTCGAGCATCGGCGGACTACAAGGCCAATACTCAGAATATCGATGATATTGCCCACCTAGCTTTTTTAATCGACCTATTTGCCGAGCGCTACCAGATAGACCCTAACAGAGTCTTCGTGACCGGGCATTCCAACGGCGGACAAATGGCCTATAGGGTCGCTCTTGAAGCGCCTCATATGGTAAGAGCCGTTGCAGCTCTGAGCGCCAACCTACCCATAGATGACAATTTCGATTGTGTAAAATCTGGCATACCCACATCTATCGCCATATTCAATGGCACCGAAGATAACATCAATCCCTATTACGGCGGCACCGTAAGGCTGGGTAGTAATGAAAGTAGAGGGCTTGTGCTTACCACGGAGCAAACAACTAATTACTGGACCAAGCTGATCGGGGCGGATATCGCCTCACCCGATAAAGTTATACAGTATCCGGAAACTGATGGCATGCCCAACACCTCAGTGATTGCGACCCATTGGAATGGGCTCAATGGTACTCAGGTACAACTTTTTAGGCTTCAGGGATCCGGTCATGTTATTGCGTCAAAACTTTATGACTTTCCAGACTATATAGGTCCCAACGCCAGCGATATTTCTGGCCCAGAGGAAATCATAAAGTTTTTTATGGCACATTTGAAAAGTAATCTCTAACTTTAGATTAGCAAATATAATTTTTCTTAATAACCAAACAATCGGGGATATTAATGATTTCCTGGTATATACAATACGAATACTGGGTAGCCGCAGTGCAACTTGTACTGGCGATGCTTGGTATGGGCGCTGGCCTGCAACTTGCTGATTTTAAGAAAGTTGCCATGCAACCCAAAGCGGTTAGCATTGGCCTATTGATGCAACTAGTTCTGGTGCCAATAATTGCTCTTGGTTTTATTGTACTGACTAATCTACCCCCAGGCATGGTCATTGGTATTGCCATTGTTGCCTCAATTCCCGGCGGCACAGTATCAAACATATTCACCTTTATGGCGCGGGGCAATGTGCCTCTATCTATCAGCATTACCGCCCTAACCTCGCTGGCCTGCCTAGCGACCACGCCGATAATTTTAGATTTTCTAATCTCTGACTATATGACTGACAGCTTTGTCATGCCGGCGAAAAAGGTAGCTATTGAGATAGGCCTCTGTCTGCTCTTGCCTCTGGTTTTGGGTATGGCTTTTTTAAAACGCTTCCCTACTTATGCCGAAGGGTTTTCGAACCTTTGCGTTAAGGGTTCCTTGGTTGGCATTGGCATAATAGTGATCGGCTCCGCAGGGGCAGGCAGACTCAATTTTGCCAGTACATCAGCTGATGATATTGTCATTCTTTGTGGTTTTATTCTTAGCCTCAGCCTATTAGGTATATGGTTGACCAAGGGTTTTGGTCTAGTCCCTGAGGACAATAGAGCCATAGAAATGGAGGTAATTGTGAGAAATATCAATTTGGGTTTCTTACTTAAGGTATCACTTTTCCCAACAGTCCCGGGGCACAGCAATCCTGTAGCGGATATGGCTCTATTTACAATGCTTCTATACGGCGCATGGCAGTTAGCTATGGGTATCTTCTTGATTTTTTTGCGGCGTCGGCAACCGCTGTCGGCCGCAGTCTAATCGAATACTCTCTCAGCATTCCAGGTTAGAATAATTTTGCGACGGTTCTGACCCCACCGACACTTAAGAGATCTTACAAAAAAAGGCTATCCTCGCGGATAGCCTTTTAATTTAAGACATAGTTGAAATTTTATAGTCGCTTAACTTGCGGAATAGATCTGCTCACAGGCTTCAAAGTTATCGCTTTCAAGGGACATGATCAGTTTACCTACAGACAGATAGGCCTCTGCCCAGGAAGCAGTGCCGGCAAAATATTCATCAAACATCGCACCATGAAGTTCCGGCGTTGGTGTAATCGAACGGAGCATTAGAGTATTTATATCATGGGTACCCCCACCAATGGGTAAAAACACGCCATTAGTGAAGGTGGGATGACCGCCCTCTTGTAGTGCTTTTTCTAAGTTCGACATTGCAGCCACAAAGGCAGGAACATTTTCTGGCGCAACCTTAACGCTCTGCACTCGCTCATAACCTGGCGCCAACTTAAAGGGTTTTAGTGGCTTCCATGTCGTGGAATGCTTAACTTCTCTAAGCTTTGAAATGTAATTTTCCGTAGTGCTAGGATTATATTTTGTGGCACCAACCATTGCAGCTGTGACATTCGAAAATCCAGTCCATACGCGCATTTGACCAGGATAGTCCTGACCAGACATGGTGATACAATAGCCGGCGGCTGTCGCACCCATTGACTCAAATGGTGCCGAGTCTCTTTTCATACTCGCTATATATCGGCCAATATTCGGTGCCGACACCATAACTGTGGTAAACGAGCCTTCCATAGTAGCCTGCTGAGCATGGTCATCTGCAAACGTGACTGGGCTGAGGGCTAACAAAGTCGTTAAGGACAGCATAAATATAAGAATCTTTTTCATGGTGAATTCCTTTGTAATATTATTAGTTATGGAAAACGTGCGAAAATTTAAGAATTTACATTGTCTAGACTATAATAAATGCATAGGAGGTGCAATCAGCCCACTTATACTTGACTGATTTTTATAGTTGGATAACTGGATAACGTCTGCGCCGCTAGCTGCTCGGCATAACCATTGGCCTTAATCACATCGCCCATCATCAATAGTGCGGGAGATGGCAATGGCATGGCTTTTAGACGCTCGGCAATATCACTGATAGTCCCCAGCACTACCTGCTGATTATTTGAAGTGCCCTGGGCCACAACCGCAAAGGGTTTATCAGCGGGACAGCCGCGCTCCAATAGCTGACTAGTGATCTCTGCAAGATTCGAAAGCCCCATATAGAACACCACGGTACTGTCTTTTTGTAATGCTAGATCCCAGTTGATGTACATCTTACCATTCTGTCGATGGCCGGTGATAAAGGTGACTGCATGAGCATAGTCGCGATGAGTAAGGGGGATCTGTGTAGCGGCGGCACAACCAATGGCTGCCGTTATACCAGGCACAATGGAACATTCGACACCCTCTTTATTGAGGTGATCTACCTCTTCACCCCCGCGGCCAAAGATAAAATTATCACCACCTTTGAGACGCACTACATTTTTTCCACAGCGAGCTAGTGCGGCTAGTAGTTCACAGATCTGCTCTTGAGGAAGGCTATGCTGATCTTTTTTCTTACCCACATAGATTAAATCGCAACGCTCTTTTGCGTAGTCCAACAGCTCCGGGTTGGCAAGCCGATCATAGACAATTGCATCTGCCTCTTGTAGCAAGCGCATAGCTTTCACTGTAATTAACTCCGCATCTCCAGGCCCTGCTCCCACCAGATGCACCTGACCAAATAATGTTTTATCTACAGACTTTAAGTTTGCAGTCGCAGGATTGGTAGTTTTAACTAGTGTCAGAATATTGTTGTTCATCAGCTTTCCATCGTTGGTTGATTTTTTAGCCAGCCTTAGCTAAGCCAGACTAAAAGTTTGGGCAATAATGTTATTAAGTTCGGGAATACAAGAGCCACAGTTGGTGCCGCACTGAAGTTGTTGACCCAGTTCTTGAGCTGAACAGGCACCTCCTAGAACGGCATCGGTAATAGTTTTTTCGTAGACTTTAAAGCAGGAACATACCTGCTTTCCCTTATCAGGTTGGCTACTACTAGCTAGTAAAGACCAGTAATTACCGTCGACCTGTTCGACAAATAGTCTTTGCAACCAAGCTCTACCAGGCAGCTGACTTCTGTCGGCATGAGTAAAAATAGCCATTTCAATCTGTTCATCGCTGTAGCAGACAAAGCGTTCATCACTGACTGATTCATCAGCATAGTGTTCATAGGCTTGCGCAGGGCCCTGCTCCATTAAACGCTTTAGAGCAATAAATTCTTGCCAGTTAAAATTCGCCGAGACCGCAACCTGGTAAAGATAACCCTGATGATTATCCAGCGGTGATAGGCTCCAGTTTATAAATGGCTCACATTTAAGCTTTGTGCGAGTAAGTAATACCGCCCAGCAGGGGGCCTCGAGTTTGGTAATTGTTGCTGGAGTAAATTTGAATTCTGGCTGCCCAGAGACCTCATCAATAATCGGGGCGACCAAACTATCAACGCGAGCATTTTTGGCAAATTGATTATTCCAGTGAATCGGAATAAATAACTGATTGGGTTTTAGACCTGGCTCAAACACAACGCACAATTCTAGATCGCCTTGGGCGGTAGTGACTCTGGCGAGATCATCTTCGATTAAATTATATGCCAATGCAGTATCTGGATGAATAGCCACAAACGGCTGATCAATATGATCCAACAATCGGGCTGCGCGACCGGTACGGGTCATGGTGTGCCACTGATCGCGGATACGGCCGCTATTTAAAGCTAGGGGAAATCTGTCACTAAGACTCTGCCTAGGTAACTCAGCTGTACTACCAATAAACTGTGCTTTGCCACTGGGTGTGAGAAACTTATCGTCCATAAATAGGCGCTTGGTTCCGATGGAGTTCTGTGCAGTGACTGGCCATTGAATCGGGTCTAACTGATCGTACTCTGCTTCTGACAGCGCACTTAGCGCACCTATATTAAAGAGTCTATTGCCCTTATTTTTGAATGTAGAAAGCGCAGCGTGCTCAATAAAAATATCTCTAGGACTGCTGTAGGAAAAGCCCTTTTGGTAACCCATAGCCTGAGCCACTTGGCACATTATCCACCAGTCATGACGAGCTTCGCCCAGTGGTGGTAACAGGCTACGTTGGCGTGAAATACGCCGCTCACTGTTGGTAACTGTACCTTCTTTTTCACCCCAGCCGGTGGCCGGCAATAAAATATTCGCCGTAGCTGTAGTATCTGTTTCAGCAACGCAGTCAGACACAATCACAGTATCGCAGTTTTCCAGTGCAGCCATGACAGTATCGGCATTGGGCATACTGACCACTGGATTAGTACCCATAATCCAAATAGCTTTAATGCGACCATCAGCGACGGCGTCAAATAGGTCAATAGCTTTTAATCCTGGCTCACAGCTGACGTTGTCAGTGCCCCAAAACTCTGCCACTGTCGCAATATTTTCTAAACTATAATCCATATGTGCGGCCAGCATATTAGCCAGACCTCCCACCTCACGACCACCCATGGCATTGGGCTGACCAGTAATTGAGAAAGGTCCAGCACCTACTTTGCCCAGTTTTCCCGTGGCCAGATGACAGTTGATAATGGCATTGCATTTATCAGTACCGGTGGCTGATTGATTAATACCCTGTGAGTAGAAGGTGATAGCTTTTTCTGTTTTGGCAAACCATTGATAAAAGGTCTTTAGATCATCAAGATCAATATCAGCCTGTTCAGAAACATTGATTAATGTTGCTCTGGTACATCGGTCAAGAGCACTGGCAAATCCCTCGGTATGTTGCTCAATATAGTCGAGGTCAGTATGGCCATTCGCAGCTAAATAATGCAATAAGCCGCTAAAGATAAAATGATCAGAACCCGGTGCAATGGCCAGATGTAAATCAGCCAAATCACAGGTAGCTGTGCGCCGCGGGTCTATCACCACGACTTTAAGACTGGGATTGACCTTTTTGGCCTCGACCATACGCTGATATAGCACTGGATGGGTCCAGGCAGCATTGGAACCGGTCAATACGAGTAGGTCGCACTGCTCCAAATCTTCATAGTTACAGGGCACTGCATCACTGCCAAAGGCGCGCTTGTATCCAGCCACTGCCGAGGACATACAGAGTCTTGAATTAGTATCTACATGACCTGTGCCAATGAACCCTTTGGCCAGTTTGTTGGCCACGTAATAGTCTTCGGTCAGCAGCTGACCAGAGAGATAAAAAGCAATTGCTCCCGAGCCATATTGATCGCGAACCTGACTTAGCCGGTCGGCAACGGTTCGTATTGCTGTTGGCCAATCGGTCTGACTACCCTCAATTCTAGGGTGCATGAGACGACCAACATCACCCATGGTCTCGTGCAGAGCTGAGCCTTTGACACACAGTTTGCCAAAATTAGCTGGGTGCGACACATCCCCAGACACAGCAATAATATTGTTGTCGTCTACGCTCGCTGTTACACCACAGCCAACTCCACAATAGGGGCAGGTAGTTTTTATTTGGCAGGCCTCAGTCATAAAACTCTACAGAGTCAGTACGACTTTATTGGCAGTCAGTTCGACTTTATACACCGGCACACTCTGCTCGTTGTCTTCCAGACATTCACCCGTCTGCAGGTCGAAATGCTGTTTGTACAAAGGAGATGCTACAACCAAACGCTGATTGATATCGCCTACCATACCGCGGGATAGCACATTGGCTTTACCGATGGGGTCCCAGTTACCAATGGCATAAACTTGAGGCGTCTCCTTAGGCAGATAGAACAGCGCTATTTGCTGGCCCTCCACCATGGCGCAGATGCCAGAGTTGGCGATAAGATCTTTTTGTTCACAAATAGTAGTTTGGCTCATAATTTTTCCTCAGGCACTTTCTTCCATTAGTTGCAGGCGCTCTTCTTCTGTCGCTGGTCTTGGCTGTCCGCGCTCCTGCACAAAGACAATTTGATCATCTTCAGCATCGGCATTTACAAACTGCTGAAAACGTTTCATGCGCTCTGGGTTCTCGATAGTCGTTTTCCATTCACATTGATAGGTACCTACAATATTATCCATCTGGGCGTCGAGTTCAGCGGCGATGCCTAGTGAATCTTCAATCACCACTTGTTGCAGGTACTCCAATCCTCCTTCCAGATTACTCATCCATACTGAGGTGCGTTGCAGTCGATCAGCTGTGCGTACATAGAACATCAGAAAGCGGTCTATATATTTGATCAGGGTTTGATCATCTAGATCTGTCGCAAACAACTCGCCATGGCGCGGCTTCATACCACCATTACCACCAACAAATAGGTTCCAGCCGTTCTCGGTGGCAATAACGCCAAAGTCTTTGGATTGGGCTTCGGCACATTCTCTGGTACAACCAGAAACTGCGGATTTAAATTTGTGTGGAGCACGCAATCCTTTATAGCGATTCTCTATATACAGAGCCATGGCCACACTATCTTGCACACCATATCTACACCAGGTACTGCCGACACAGGATTTTACTGTGCGCAGAGCCTTGCCATAGGCATGACCTGTTTCAAATCCAGCCTCAACTAATTCCTTCCAGATAGCTGGCAGATGCTGAACTCGTGCACCAAATAAATCGATACGCTGACCCCCTGTAATCTTGGTATACAAATTATATTTTTTGGCCACTTCACCCAATACAATTAGTTTGTCAGGAGTGATCTCACCCCCGGCAACACGCGGCACTACCGAATAGGTACCATTCTTTTGCATATTGGCAAGGAAGGTATCATTGGTATCTTGCAAACCAACATGGTTTTCATCCAGCACATAGTCATTCCAGAGGGAGGCTAAAATAGAGCCCGCAGCCGGCTTACAAATATCACAGCCACGGCCCCTGCCATGTTTTTCAAGGAGCTGCTCAAAAGTCTTGATACTCCCTACTTTAATCAGATGAAATAATTCCTGTCGGGTGTAGGAGAAATGCTCACAGATAGACTTATCCACATCCAGACCACGCGCCGACATTTCATCATCGACAATATTTTTAAGTAGCGCGGCACAGCCCCCGCAGCCGGTGCTGGCTTTGGTCTCACCTTTGATATCGCCAAGAGCATAAAACCCTGCATCCATGGCATCTACAATATCCCCTTTAGTGACATTGTGGCAGGAGCAGATAGTCGCTGTAGCCGGCAGCGCAGAGGCGCCAAGTGCAGGTGCTTGGCCAGCGTTGTAAGGAAGAATTAATGTCTCTGGGTCGGCTGGCAGATCAATACCATTTAAGAAATATTGCAACAAGGTATCGTAGTCCGAACAGTCTCCTACCAGCACTGCGCCCAACAATTTTTTGCCATCGGCACTGACAATCAATCGTTTGTAAACTTCAATACGCTCATCACTAAAGGTGTAGGCAATAGAACCCTCCTCGCGGCCATGAGCATCACCTATAGAGCCCACATCAACACCCAGTAGTTTAAGCTTGGTGCTCATGTCTGCCCCTTGAAACGACTGTTTGTCATCACATAATTGGCTGACAGCAGATTCAGCCATGCGATAGCCCGGCGCGACCAAACCGAAGATACGGCCACCGTAAAGAGCGCACTCACCTATCGCAAAAATATCTGAGTCACTGGTTTTGCAATGGTAATCAATTTCAATACCACCGCGTTCACCCACCACTAAACCAGAGTCTCGAGCTAGTTGATCGAAAGGTCGAATACCGGCACTAAAAACAATCATGTCCGTAGCTAGGGAGCCGCCATCGGCAAATTTCATAAGCAGCCGAGTATTGCCATGGTCACAGGCCTCAATTATCTCAGTGGCTTTGCTAGTGTGAACTTTCACACCGAGGGCTTCGATCTTACGACGCAACATGCCACTGCCACCCGCATCAAGTTGAACACCCATTAGTCCTGGAGCAAATTCGACAACATGGGTTTCCAGACCGAGATTTTGTACAGCATTGGCAGCCTCTAAACCTAACAAACCACCGCCCACTACAACCCCAATTTTTGCACCCTCAGCCTGAGCCTTAATATTCCCTAGGTCATCGATGGTGCGATACACGACACAGGGATCATGATCATTGCCTGGTACGGGAGGCACAAAGGGATAAGAACCGGTAGCCAATACTAACTTATCGTAGCCAAAGCTACGGCCAGTCTCGGTGGTTACAGTTTTACTATCTCGATCAATCCGCGCTACCGGATCGCCAAAATGGGCCTCCACGCCGATCTCAATATAGTGTTCTCTGGTGGTCAGAGCTAAATCCTCTGGTGAGCGCCCAGCGAAAAATTCTGACAGATGAACTCGGTCATAGGCAGGTCTGGGTTCGCCTCCGATAACGGTAATCTCTGCCTCAACGGATGAGGCCACTAATTGCTCAATATAATGATGGCCAACCATGCCATTCCCAATGACGACTACTTTTAGCATTTTTTCCTTTCCTTAAATCAGATTAATTTTTATGCGGCCTGTATTTTTTTAGTGGCAGGGTTTTTCTGCTTTTCGTAAAGAAAGCGCAACACCTGCTGGCGGTAATTATTAAAAGCCGAGTCATCAGCCAATATGACTCGATCACGTGGTCGCGGCAGATCAATACGCAGTACCTCGCCTATAGACGCGGCAGGGCCATTGGTCATCATGACAATGCGGTCCGATAACAACACCGCCTCATCGACATCATGGGTAATCATGATCACCGTATTACCCAGCTGTTGTTGAATCTCCATCAATGAGTCTTGCAGATGGGCGCGGGTAAGTGCATCCAGCGCACCAAAGGGTTCATCCATCAATAGCATCTTGGGCTGCATGGCCAAACATCGAGCAATCCCGACTCGTTGCTTCATTCCACCTGAGAGCTCAGCGGGTAATTTGTGCAAAGCATGATCCATGTGCACAAGGGATAAATTGTGCTCGACCCAGTCGCGTATCTCAGTCTTGCTCTTGCTTTTCTTAAAAACACATTTAACCGCCAACTCGACGTTCTGATAGACCGTGAGCCAGGGCAATAACGCATGATTTTGAAATACCACAGCGCGATCTGGGCCCGGCTCATCGACTTCTCTGCCTTCAAGAATCACGCCACCTTCGGTAGCCTCGTAGAGACCGGCGACAATATTTAGCACCGTAGACTTACCGCAACCAGAATGACCAATCAGGGAGATAAACTCGCCTTTTGCAATCGCTAAATTAACATTTTGTAGAGCTCTAAATGGCTCACCTTCAGTGGCAAATTCGATACCTACTTGACTAATCTCTAAATAATTTTTTTTCATGATCGATCCCGGTCTATTAACGTAATATTGCTTGCTTGTCCCATGACACCCGCTTCTGCAAGGTCAGCATCAAGCTATCTAAAATAAATCCGATTACGCCAATAACTAGCACTGCAGCCATAATTCGTCCCAGAGAATTAGAAGATCCATTTTGAAATTCGTCCCAGATAAATTTACCTAGCCCAGGATTCTGAGCCAGCATCTCAGCGGCAATTAATACCATCCAACCCGTTGCTAAGGAGAGCCGCAGTCCGGTAAAAATCATAGGTATGGCTGAAGGAATAACGATCTTTCGGATATGTGTAGCAGTACCTAGCTGTAGCACTCGGCTGACATTGATTAGGTCACGATCAATACTGGCGACGCCAACGATAGTATTGACTACAGTTGGCCATAAACAACAAAGCGCTACCGTAAACGCGGACGTCAGAAAAGCTTTTTCAAAAATTGGGTCATTAGTTACATAGAGCGCTGAAACCACCATGGTCACCAGCGGTAGCCAAGCTAGAGGTGATACAGGTTTAAAAGTCTGAATTATCGGATTCACACAGCGATACGCTGACTCGCTGAGACCACAAATAATACCTAGTGGCACAGCTACCAATGTAGCAATCATAAACCCAAATGCGACAGTTAACAGGCTGGTAGCTATTTGATCTACAAACGTTGCCTTGCCTGTGTAAGCGCGAATCTTTACTGTCGCGTCTGGATTTTTTTCGAGCTTTTTAGCATTGCGTTTTTCTTGACGCTCGTAGAATGCTGCTTCTTTCTTTCGTTCTCGCTGATGTTCGACCACCAGTGTCTTGGATTGCTCCCAGACCTGACTAGGCCCAGGAAACTGTCCTAATGAGGTAATAATATTGTTAGCCATCAGTTGCCATAACAATAAAAAAACTAAAATTCCGACGGCGGGAAGAGTCAGTGTTTTTAATGTCTTATTGATTAACAGACACAGGTTAGAAACGGTTAATAATTCACTGCCCTGAGTAGCTTTTGATATAGCAGATATAGCTTTCATTTGGTCTTTCCTTGGCTTAAAAGTCAGCTGACTCCGCAGAGCCAGCTAGGTGTTGCTTGGGAGTAAACTATTACTAGAGCACGTCTTCTTTCAGGCCGATCGGGAATTTTTTCAGATAGATGTTGGGCTTGGTACCGTCGTACACGATGTTGTCAATAAAGTGTTTTTGCGGGGCCCGAAATCCTGACTCAGTGCTAAAGGCAGGGAAGTCCGCCGGACTAACTAATTCGTCTTCGATTAAGGCCTTTGCCGCAATTTCATAGATATCTGGTCGGTACACAGATTTCGCAACATCAAAGTACCAATTATCAGATTTTGGCTCTGAGATCTGACCCCAGCGACGCATCTGAGTCAGATACCAGACTGCATCTGAGTAATAGGGGAAAGTCGCGTTGTAACGGAAGAACACATTAAAATCAGGTACTGCACGCTTATCGCCTTTCTCGTATTCAAAGGTTCCGGTCATGCTATTGGCGATGACATCATAGTCTGCTCCTACATACTCACTGCGTGACAGAATCTCTACTGCGGCAGGACGGTTGGCATTGTCATTATCGTCAAGCCATTGGGCTGCGCGAATCAGCGCTTTCACAACACGTGCTGTAGTATTGGGATACTTTTCGGTAAATTCCTTAGTCATACCAAATACTTTTTCTGGATTATTTTTCCAGATTTCATAATCGGTAATTACGGGCACACCAATTCCTTTGAAAACAGCCTGCTGATTCCACGGCTCGCCTACGCAGTACCCATAAATAGTGCCCGCTTCTAGGGTCGCTGGCATCTGTGGTGGTGGCGTAACCGAGAGTAAGGCCTGAGCATCTATGGTACCGCTGGTGTCGCCTTTGTGTGGTGCGTAAAAACCTGGGTGAATATCACCTGCAGCTAGCCAATAGCGCAACTCGTAGTTATGGGTAGACACAGGAAATACCATACCCATTTTGAATGGCTTGCCCTCATCGGCAAAGCTATCCACAACTGGCTTTAGGGCATCGGCTTTAATTGGATGTACCGGCTTGCCATCTACATGGGGGATGTTTTTCTTCATTTCCGCCCAGATGTCATTTGACACAGTGATACCATTACCGTTGAGATCCATACTAAACGGCGTGACAATATGGGCCTTCGTACCATAGCCAATAGTTGCAGCGAGAGGCTGACCAGCGAGCATATGTGCGCCATCTAACTTGCCATCAATAACCCCATCAAGTAATACCTTCCAGTTGGCCTGAGCTTCGACGGTGACGTAGAGTCCCTCGTCTTCGAAGTAGCCATTTTCGTAGGCGACTGCAATTGGCGCCATATCGGTCAGTTTGATAAAGCCAAATTTAAGTTCATCTTTTTCGGGTTCCCCCAACTCGGCATGGGCGCAAAATCCGATGAACAAAAAGACAATGGAGCTGACAGATTTGGTAACAACACGAGCCACAGATTTAACATTGTGATGTGCGGTGATGATAGAGTTCATAAAAAGCTTACCTCTTAGATATATGGTGTATAAATTAGCCAAAAAAAACCCACCTGCAGGGCGTTGAAAACCCTGAGGTGGGCATCGTTACCCTGCTGCTACCTATGGTTCTGGGAGATCAGCACTCGTCTTAATAGTATTCAAGATATATGCCAAGTTTTAAGAAGTGCTGAAAATGATCAAAGTTCGTGGTATTTCGGCGATATTGATTTAAAAAAGCGATATATAGATCTCTCAATAATAGGAGTGCTGCCCAAGACCTCACCAATTGCGCACCCATTTGGTGCGAGAGTTATTGGTATAATCGAAAACGATGCACAGTCACTGTGCTCTGTGCCTGTAACAGATTAACTGCGGTAGTCTGTTTTAGGGCAATCTATATTCAATAGCTGGGCCGCTTCGCGGTATAAGTCTGTGCGGTAACAACGCTGCACCAGAGAACGCGTTTTTCCACTATCAATCTGTTTCCCCAGCAGAGGTGTAAATTGCTGGATCATGGATTCAGCATCGGAACGCCAGGGAAAGCCGGCGCTGAGATGATTGAATACATGAAAATTAATCTGTTCGGAATGAACATGGGCTCGTTGATGAAATAACTGACCAGTCAGCGACGGTCGAAGATATTCTGCTGGAAGATCTAGGTAGGCAGGCTGCGAAAGAATCTCAATAGCCCGCTCACGATTGTTCATATCGGCCATCCAGCGACATGCTTCCATCAAGGCCAGACGCAGACGAAGATGGCTGCCTGGATTACTGCTGTGCCAGGCTTCCATGACGGCTAGAACTTTTTCAGGCGCTCCATTCCATAGCCTCACGCCAGTGGTGGCAAGAACGCCAGCGCCATACTCAACAGCTATACTGTTCCATGGCTCACCAACACAGAATCCATCGATCACACCTTGCGCCAGACTATCGACCATTTGCTCTGGTGGTAATACGATAATCCGTGCATCCTGATCTACGTCTATTCCGCCCAGCGCCAGCCATCGACGCAGAAGCAATGTATGGGTAGAAAAGTTATGCACACTGGCGAAGGTGAGCTGATGTCGAGACTTTTCTATTTGCGCCTTAAGGGCACAGGCGGTAACTAGCGGATCGTAACTATCGATATTGGCATCTAGCTGCAGTTTATTCCAAAGCGAAGAGGATAGAGTAATACCATTACCATTAAGTGAAAGTACTAGACCACTGATAATCGGTGCCCTAATACCTGCGACACCTAAGGTAGTGGCCATGCCCATTGGCGCGAGCATCTGACTAGCGTCAAAAGTACCGGCAATCATTTTGTCGCGGATATTGGCCCACGATACCTCTCTATGCAAACTGACATTGAGTCCGTAGTCGCTGTATAAACCCAATTCTTGAGCGAGTATGAGAGGTGCGCTATCGCTGAGTCTCATATAGCCGAGGTTGATATCTGCCCGTTCAGCTGGAGGAAGTTTTTTAATAATGGTTCGGTTCATAGCTACATCTTGTTTTAGTTATTTTTATCCAGAATGGTGACTACAGATAACGCTGCCTTATGCAGGCTCTGATTAGTATCCATCGAGAGGCTACGCAACTGTTCATGAGCCTCTTGTTCGGTAAATTTGTGCTGTTTGATTAACAGAGTTTTTGCTTTATCAATAATAGACAAGTTCTCCAAACGGTCTCTGGTAGTATCGAGGGCTCGGCGCAAAGACTGAAATGATTTAAACTGCGCTATGGCAACATCAATAACCGGTTTGACGCGTTGGGTATCGAAACTACCCATAAGATAGGCAGTGACTCCAGCATCTACAGCCTGCTCTATAAAGCCCGGATCTTCCTCCTCAGAGAACATAACAATCGGGGTGGGATTATGAGCGCTAATAACAGAAAGACTTTCCAGAACATCTCGACCTGGTGACTGCAAATCAATCAAAATAATATCTGGTCGATGCTGTTCAATCTGAAATAGTAACCCTGAGGCGGTCGGTAACCTTGAGACAACAACGTAACCAGCAGCCACAAGGTGGCTGTCAACGATGGCGGCTCGCTCTGGTAAATCATCTACCAGCATAACCCGCACTGACTTTGGAGAGTATTGAGTCATTTGACTATTGGGCTACTTAAAAGAAGCTTGGGTGACTGCACCATACGGCCACCCAAGTTCTAAACTAGCCCGATAATAAAAATCACAAATTAATATTTTGCACTGATGGTAAACCACAGTTTATCTGTGTCCGATGCATGGGATTCTGCATCATAGGATGCATACTTTAGCTGAACAGAAAGGCCCTTTTTGATCGGATATGTGGCCACAACATCCAATTCAGTGCCTAGGTCAGCACCACCAAAATCAGCACTGTAGTCATGATACACAACAGCAACCTTGGCAGATCCGAGCTTTCCGGATAGCTTTAAGTATGTGTCTTCGACTCCATTGGCAGGAGTACCAAGAAATTTATCGGCCCAACCCTGAAACTTGTGCAATGTAGCCAGCGGTGTCTTGAATGCCGCTGTTCCTTCATCACTTCCCAATACCTCGTAACCTAGTGCTACTGCAACAGGTTTTAGAGGTAGGCTTACCTGAGCCATCATATAGTCTGCATCATAGGACACGGGGTTATCTGCATAATCAGACTGGGTAGCATAGGCGGCGCTAAGTACGAAGCTGTCAAACTTACCACTATACTCAACACCATAGGTGCTAGAGGAATTAGCAGCGGCATTACCAAAATCAAGTATATAGGCATAACCTTTTAATGTCTGACCCGCAGCCGGCGACATTGATGCAAGCATAATATGGCTATCTGAGTCCCAACGTTTAGCTTGGGCAGCACTATCTTTAGGGCCGAAGATACGATTGATATTCCAGACGTAACTGTAGTCTATAGAGACTGGGCCCAGCGCTTTAGATGATAGAGTTAGAGCATCGTATGTCTGCTCGTTCTGGCGGAATCCAACACCACCCACGAAGCGTTGACCACCGTGCAGAATTCTCTGACGGCCTAAAGATGCGCTAAAATCTGCACCCTTATAAGTTAAGTATGCCTGGTTAAAATCAGTACCATCTGGGTCGGCTACAATCGGGTAGCTAACATTGCCGTTAGTTGGAGTCCGGTACTTCTCGTCACCAATGACAGTGACATTGTCGACTTCCATCAGCGCTGTAAAACCTTCATAAAAAGCAGACTTGTATGTGAGTCTGGATTTTAGTGTCGATGCATTAGCATTTTCACTCACCCCCTGTTGATCGACTAATTCATAGCGATAGCGAAACGACAGTGACGTATCTCCCTCACTTAACATTTCTGCAATGGAGCTAGCAGACTCAGCATGGCTAAATACAAGCGGCTGAATACCCAAAATTGCAACTGCAGCAGAGGAGGCTAATCTTAACTTTTTCATATTGGTTCCTATCAATGTTATTACTCAAAAAAAACCTGCGCAAAGGTACCACTAAGCGCAGGCTCCGTTGCCTGAAGATTCAGAGCTGTCATGAGCCTATTGGCTCCTGATGTTTACAAGTAATACAAGAAGTATGCCAAGCTCTAAGAAACCAGAGATTTTAGGATCAAGCCACTGCTTTTGAGCGCGACTATTGATTGGAGAGGATAAAAATGCACCAGAATCTGGCGCGGGAATGTGCAACATGCTCTGTTATACAGCACAGTCAGTAGCCTAGAGATATTTTAGATAATACTTGGTAACGCGTTTTTCAATATAGTCTGGATCCGATTGCCAGGCTCTGGCATGAGTCTGGCAGGAGGACTGCCAAAATTCTTTGGGCTCATTGGCAGCTTCAAAATTACGTTCCCCATGGGAGAAATCAATTAGCCTGTCTCCGGTGCAATGAATAATGAATACTGGTCTGGGCGTAATATCTCCCAGTATTTGTTGCGGGTTCAATTGGTCCATATCCAATCCAGTTCGCCACTCTAGTATCCAGCTTATTAAAGGCAAAAGAGGAAAGCTCGGTAGGCCAAGCTGTTTCGTAATAAGCTGGGTAAAGAGGTCATTCAGGTTTGACCAGCCTGCCTCAAAAACCCCTGCCCCTATGCGCGAATCCTTATCCATCGCCATAATTGAGGTTACTGCTCCCATAGACATGCCAAAGATCCCAACGCTCTGCACCTGGGTTTGCCTATACAAATAATCTACTGCCGCTTGCACATCCTTTTTCTCGAAGTAGCCCATTGACGAAAAAGCGGGCCGATTCTTGCCACTATTTCTCAGATCCAGGGCCAGTATATTAAAGCCCGCTTTATGAATAGCACTAAACCAGCGCATACCCTCATGCCGATCGGCTCCATGGCCATGAACGAAAATAACTGCTTTGGTTGATTGCTGGGCGGGGATATACCAGCTATTTAGTTCATATCCATCATCTGCTATAAAGGAGATATCTTCAAATCTTAGACCTAGCTGAGAGGGATCACCACAATAGATAAAGTGCTGTTCACTGCAGACATAACGAGGATACATAATATTAGACGTCATGGTCCAAGCCACAATCAGCATCGCTAAAACTGGTAGGCTTATAAAAATACCAATACCAAGAACAATTTTTTTGTTGAGTAAATGCAATTTATCTAATCCTGATAATAGTCCTCTACTGTAACCACAGTCGTTAACTAGTCAATACAACCGGACTAACTTTTCTTGAATTAATGAGCACCACAAGAGGTACTAATTAGGTTATTCTATTGCCTTTTCAGCAATAATAAGATCGAGATAGAGAACACAACAATGGATCAACTTAGGGCATTGCGCTACTTTAACAAGGTGGTGGAGACAGGTAGCTTTACAAAGGCGGCAGAGACTTTCTCGGTCCCAGCCTCATCATTGTCTAGGCGTATTGCCGCTCTCGAAAAGAGTCTGGGGGCAAATCTGCTTAGGCGAACCACCCGTGTGGTCCGAGTTACTGAGATTGGACAGCTTTATTATAAGCAGGTGCAAGATGTATTGGCACAGTTAGAGCATAGTGACGAGTCAGTTAGAAGCTATCAGGCTAAACCCACAGGCTTTCTGCGAATCAGCACTATGGTGACCTTTGGCGAACAAATCCTCATTCCGTTGCTCGAACAATTTAAAACTCTGTATCCAGAAATTGTTTTAGATGTGAGTTTCAGTGACGAGTTATCTACTCTTTCTAGGGACGAAGTAGATATTGCCATCCGTGGCGGTTATGCGCCCAATGAGAGAGTTCAGGCCGTACGTCTAATGGACAATGAGTTTATCCCGGTAGCCTCGCCAGACTACTTAGCATTGAATGGAACACCTAAAATTGCTACTGATTTGCGTGATCATAAAGGATTGTTTTTCCGCACGCCCAATGGCCCCTCTCCCTGGTTGTGTGAACACAATGGGGAGTGGCTAGATGTATCGGGGAAGGTGCTGAGCATTTCTAACAATGGTGCCTGGATTCGCCAGCAGACGGCTTTAGGCCATGGCATATGTATGGCACCCAGATGGTCGGTTCAGCAGCATTTAGATAGCGGAGACCTAAGAGAACTAATGATCAAACCAAAGCTGCGAATTAATCAAAATAAAAATCTAGCAATATTTCTGCTTTACCAAAAGCAGCAATATTTAGTACCAAAGGTGAAGGTAGCGGTGGACTTTTTAGTAAGCCACATAAAATCATCCTAGCATTTAATCTTCTTGGTTTACTCTAAATCTAATTCAAAGAGAAAAGCAGGTAGCGATTTTTATTTTTATAAGCACGATTTTAGAAGTAACATGCCCGCAAATTCCCTCAACCCTGCTCTCGAATAATTTTTGTCGGGGTATGGTACGCAAACAGGGTCGCCGCAATCATAAAACTAATCGCCTCGGCAGCAGAAATAGCGGCAACAAAACGATAATCTGATAACAGCATATAAAACAGAATCAGGAACCCCGCTGGCATAATTAAACTGCGGCAGCTAGCCACTAGTGCAGACTGAAACGGCAGATGAACTGCAGTGAGGTAACCAGATATCAGCATAGTAAAGCCGGCAAAAATAAACACTGGCCAAACATAGGTGACAAACTCTAGGGCCAGTACAAGGGTTTCGCTATCTTTCTCAACATCGATAAACAGGCCGATCAGTGATTCACTACCAAAGATCAATAGACTGATAATACCTACACTGACTCCGCCAATCATCATACCGGCGACACGCAAGAATGCTCGGATTCTCGCCGGTTTTTGCGCCCCAAAATTTTGCGAAATTATCACCTGAATAGAATCTGAAATAGCAAAGTACGCAATAAATCCAATAAACAATAGATAGTTGACTAATGTAATGGCGGCCACACCAGTAACGCCCGCACGTTGAATAAGCATCCAGTTAAAAATAAAGGCAATCAGTGCGCCGGACACTTCATTAATAAATTCAGAGATACCGTTATAAGCTGCTTGAAAGACCTCTTGCCAATTTTTTTGCTGCAATCCAAAAGATATTTTTCGTTCTGGGTGGACAAAGTAAAACAGCATAACCGCGAGAGACATTACCTCTGATATCCCCGTCGCCAGAGCAGCGCCAGTAAGTCCCCAGTCATAGACGGCAATAAACAGATAGTCCAGGGAAATATTGACCGCTGCACCTATAGCAAGTCCCAAAGCGGCTAAATTGGGAAAGCCATCTAGGCGAATAAAGAAATATATTTGGATAACAATAAACTGGAAGAATAGAAACGGAAAAATAATCCGATAATATTCACTCATCACCGGAAAAAGTGTCTCATCGGCCCCCAGACTAGCAAAGATCTCCGCCTCAAACACCAGCCCTAAGGCAATCACTATCAGGCCATAAACCACCATAAACATTAGGGTTTTGCTGAAAATTGCTGATGCTGCAGAGATATTTTTTTCGCCCAAATACTTGCCGCCACGCACAGAGCCGCCAATCGATATCATCATACTAACGCCGAATAGCAACGTGGTAATGGGAATAATAAGATTGACTGCTGCCAGCGCAGTCACTCCCTCATAGTTGCCGATAAACATACCATCGATCAATGAACCAGATGTCATGGCAATCAACCCCAGCAAAGAGGGCATCATGTACTTTATAAAGATTGGAAATATCGGACCTTCAAGGACATTACTATCTACTTTATGCTTAGTATTCATCGAATCTTTTAAGTCTTCTTTTCTAATTTAAATGGTATGGCCAGAATGATATTAGACGACAGCGCAACTGGATTGAAAACTTTATTATTAAATAACATTCACTGTCAAAGTTTGGGTCGATATATTACACAAAATCAATGCGTACTATAGCATGTCGATTGAGATTTTTGGATTTTTCAAATATAAAATTTCCCACATAATTTCGCCAGACGCTGAATTTCTGGCCGCATTTAATATGAGAGTTTCAGCCAGCATAATAAGGCTGACTAATTATTGGTATCGCCCAACATTGGATGACTCCCTATCAAAGGCAGAGAATTAGAACAACGGTATTAGGTGTCACCACCATAGAGTCGATCGACAAGATCATAGATTATGGATCGCATCTAGAGATCATCATTTTCCCAAGGTTTTGTCGGGGCTGTAAAAATGGCTGTTCCTCAATAAAAGACGTCAGACTAATAGATTCAGCGCAAGGACTTTTACTTTCAGCATCTGGGAGTAAACCTTTTAGGGTCTACAAAAAGTTTGCATATATATCTTCAACAGGCCATGTTGCTCGACCGTCGTTCTATAGTCGAAACCCATGGCCTCACCGTGCACGAGGCACTATAAAGAATGAAGATTTTCGAGGACCAGGCTCATTCACACCCAATAGGCAGTCTTAGTTCACTTCTGGAACTACTAGGACCTTACCTTTTCTACCACCTTGAGCCGCGCGCGTAACTGCTTGCTTGATCTCTCCCACGGTAAAGCGTGAATCAATATCGGCTTTTAAAACACCACTAGCAATAAGGGGTATTATTGTTCCAAATGCTGCCTGCTTGTCTGCCAATGATGCATTGTCATACCACTTGGCTAACCAAAATCCGCGATTGCGAATGTCCTTGAATATTGTCATGCCCGTATTGATGGTCGCAGGTTTTCCTGACAGCATCCCGTAGGCTACTATGGTTCCACCATAACCTAAGCTATTGGTGAGTCGGGTATAGGTATCACCACCCACAGGGTCGAGGGCCAGATTCACCGGCTCATTGCCAGTGGCGCGAGCAATCCGTGCAGTCAAATCTGGTCCATCAACCAACACCACATCTGCGCCCTTAGCCATTAGTTCCTCAGCCAGCCCCTCACGACGGACCACATTAACCGTCTTTAAGCCACGCTGCTTGGCGAGTTGAATGACATAGCCACCAACAGCAGAATTTGCAGCACTTTGAACAATCCACTGTCCCTGTTTCAGCTCCACAAAAGAAGTTAACATCAACATAGCCGTGATCGGGTTCACCACTGACATACCCAGCTGTTCAATTACCTCCGACTCAAGTGGGCCCATATTAGGTAGGGGTAGAAATCCAGTTGCCGGGGCCACAATCTCATCTCGCCAAGTGCCACCTCCTAAAATAAGCACCAGCTGACCGACCTTTAGATAGCTCGCCTCTGGCGTCACCTCGATAACCCGGCCGACGCCTTCACTGCCCCCTTTGGCCGGCAGAACTGCATCCTCTCCATATTTCCCGGCAATCTGCAACAGGTCTGAAGGATTAATTGGAGCAGCTAAAACGCGTACTCTTACCTCACCGCTAGTTAGAGCCTGCGGTGCCTGCTCCTTAACATAGAGTACGTCTGCCGGATTGCCGATCTGATTAAAACCAGTGTACTTGAGCATAGCCTGATCATTGTTGCTGTGGTCACCATGACCGTCTGCGTAGGATAAAACCGCAGCACTCAAGGAAACTGTGATGGTCATGATTAGCGAAAAATATTTCATAGTCCTATTCCGTTTTCTGTTATTAAATTTATAGTTTTATAGTCTTTAAATTATTATGTGTACCACTATGCTCGTGTCAGCCAGTCAAATACCTAAGTTTCGCCGCGTTCAAACCATCGCCCAAGATAGATCCCGACAATAGACCACAGTGCAGCTATACCAGCACCGACCGCTGCAACTGCGGCTAATCCTAAACCTAACCCCTGAGTTAGGCCGGTGAATAACCAAGCCATTAGCATATCGCCGCCACGGTAGGCGACGATGTCTATAACCGGCTTGGCCTTGAAGCGAGTCTCCGTATCGACACGGGTAAATAAAATCTCCCGCGCCGGTCTAGTTACTCCGTAATTACCGGCGCGCCTAATAACCTGTAGAGCCACAACGACACCCAAAAACGGAGAGACAGCTAGAATAACAAGCCCTATGGAAATCAGAACTGGAACCAGCGCAATCGTCACCGGCATACCAAATTTTCCGACAATACGCCCAGTGACAAACATCCCGACTGCAATTGAGAGCGTGTTCACAGCCAGATCCATTCGCGCCCAAACCGCCGTTCGCTCAGTGCGACTGAGTTCGCTGAGTAAATTCTTCAACTCAAAGTAGACGAACGAACTGACACCTGTATACAAGAAGATAAAAACACCGATCCCTAACAGATAGGGATTGGAAAAAAATAACCTAAATCCCGCAAATGGATGTCCCCCAATTCTTACCTCAGGGGGTTGCACAGCCAAACCCTCGCTGTGTAAATCCGATGACTTGAGGGATTGCAAATAAAAAATAATTGGAATAGGTACCAGCAACATGGCGCTGGCTAGTAGCATCAAGTTATCTGTGCCCAGAGATGCTGAAAAAAAAGAAGGTATTGACGGCCCAATAAGCCCCCCCACACTAGCCCCAGCGGCGATGATACCAAATAGCCTGCCAGCCTGTTCCTTGCTGAACAGGTCAGACATAAAGCTCCAAAACACCGAAATATGAAAAAGGCTAAATACACTTACCCATACATAAAAGGATTTTTCGACGACGGTTCGATCGACTATGGTTGAGGCCAGAATGTAGAAAGCTATGAACGTCAGTGCAAAGATTGCATAAATTGACGGGACCAAAAGCTGTAAGCGGAAACGAGAGACAAGGGCCCCATATAGAGCAACAACCGCGGTGCTGATAAAAAAGTTAAGCGTCCAAAGCCAACTAACCTCCGCATCAGTCCAGTCACTGGCCATCGCATCTCGCACAGGACGCAGAATGTAATAAGCAGACATAAGAACAACAACAAACACAAATGAGCCTACTACGGCTCTTATTTCATGGCCCTGTATATTTGTAATGCTCTTGATAAACCTAGCAATTAGGTTGTTACCAGTCTTTTGCATTTTTTCTGCACAGCTCTAACTAGCCGCCCTCAGTAATTGTTCCAAGCCGTCAAGCGTTAGTAGCTACCGTCAGCCTTCTAAAAGATATAAAGAGAGAGGATTAAACCGTGTTTATTTAGCTGTGTATATGTAGGTTTCTGCATTTGATCATTGTCTTTAAGACAATGATCAAATGCAATACTAAAGCGTCCTTAGGGATAGGAGCCCTATCGGATCATGTACTGAATAGGTGAAGACCAGGCCCGCTCCTGTAGGGTGGTCGCCAAATCGGATCTTGGGGCAACCCCCTCACGAATAGCATCCCAGGTTGACCATCTGCAAGTAGGGTTCTCAAGCACACGGGCGTAATAGAATGCCCTCTGGTCGGCGTTAAAGTTGGGGTCATGCCATAGGGTTGCTAACTCCATGGAACCCACCCTGGGGCTGATCGTGCAATCAGAGATATCAACGCGGGCACCATTGTCTGGGCAGCGGTTAGTCTCAGGGTTTACCTCCGCACCATTGGCGCAGGCAATATCAATAATATCCTCGTGGGTAGTGCCATCTGCATCGATCCAGCCTTTGATTATTTGTAGGCGTTGTAACGGTGCATTTTCCGGGTCAGCTGAGGCCATCACCATAAACCCTGGCGATCCCACGCCCTCCAGCGTTCTGTCTTGCCGCAGCAGAGTACCGCCCATACTCACACCTGTGGCGTAAGCTCGCTCGATACCATCGGCCGCTGTGAGCATACTCTGGTCGAAACCGTACCCCGCAAATAATCGAATTCTCAACCTTGGCCCTGAGGTTGCGAACACTTCTTTACGTCTAAAGGCGCTATAAATAGAGTCTCTGGTGTTTTCCTCGGCCCATACCGCCGCCAGGCCGGAGGCCCCGAATGTGGGAGTAGCGCCACCCGCATAGACATTACCATCGACCTTGACGTAGAGGCTTTTACCCAAGGGCGTGGGCCTTATCGCTGACATTAATTTGTTACCGTAATAAGCGATCTGTCCGGTTATCCCTGTTATCGGGGTAGAGCCTCGCTGGTCTGGGTAGCTCGATAATACCCCCAACTTAGAAACAAAAGCGGCCTCGTCATTCTGACTAGCCGCTGAATGAGTATCACTAGAACCAATAAAACCAAACTGATAGGGATTGCCAATACCTTGCTGCTCAAGCGTAAGACCCTTTAACATTGCTTGGCGCACATAGGAACCATCGACCTTACTAAGGGCACCTGTTGCCACTCGATATGGGGTAATTTCAAAACCCGCCCATTCATCACGGGTGGATAAAATAGGATGGGTTTCAGAGGTACCTTTTATTTGAGTAATCTCTACGACTGGCTCATTTCTGGTACGCTGCTGTACATAGGCCTCATTAATAGGATTATTGTTCCAGTCGGTAATCTTAAACATCTCACCATTAGAGCCGTTTGAGTTATGAGGTATGGCCAGGCTTTCAACACCTTTGCTTCGTAGCTCATCCATCCAGCTCCAGAGATCTTCAGGGTTAGTCGAATGGGCGCGGGAAAACGGCTCGCGCGGTAGGCTCTGCGTCCCCTCAAAGATAACATTGCGGTGTAAGTTGCCCATCTCAGCACTGGACGTTGTATATTCATAGGCCACAAATGTGGTGAAGCTACCCGGGTCATTAAATTGGTCGGCAGCATTCACTGTGTCTTCCCAGGCACTTCTCGCTACTCCAAGCACTTCTTCACGGCTGAGACTTCCATTGTTTATGCCCTGAATAGTACTGGGAATAAAATCCGAAAATGCCAATAGACGTTTTGCCCTACTAATAACACCTGTGCCTAAATTGTCAGAGTCGTTCATACCATGATAGGGCTCCGCGAATGGATTTTCGGAAAAACTGTTAGACGTATCTGCCGCCGCTTTCACCAATCCTAGAAAGATTCCATGGTCAGTAACTGCATAAAAATCCATCGCCCTTGTGAGCTGCATGTTAAAGCCAGCGGGATTTTTAATCGCCTCTCCTCTGGCAAAACGGTAGGCATCATAGGGAGTGGCAAGGGTGCCAAACGAGTAGCCATCGAAAGAGTACGCTGTATGCACATGCAAATCGCCGTAATAGGCGTTACGTTCCTGAATACCGCTATCTAGCTCAACTATAGTACTTGGCTCAGGTGGCTTTTGACGGTTTAGTAATTCGCTCTGAGTTTCGAATAGAGTGTAGTCGCCGCCCAAGGCGCCGGATTCTGCGGTGGCTAGGAGCGCGTCTATTTCAATGGTCTGCTGAATAATAGCCTGGTCTAAATGCACATCGGCCGCGGCGCTGAATAATTCACTAGATTTGTCCACTTCTGATTCTGAACAGGAGGCAAGTGCTGCGCATGCCAGCAAAACACGGGTATTGAGACCGAAGCTAGGCCACTTAGCTCTTCTGTGATTCATATTTGCCCTTTATTTTGACACACAGGCTCAGCTGCGTGTTAAATCAGAAAATTGTCTAACTTCTTAAATTTTCTTAACTTCTTAAAAAGTACAATCAATTATTATTTTGAACGAACACAACAAAAGGATAGCACTTTTCTCGCGGTCCAGTGACATCTATAAATTAGTGTTACAACTAAAAGAGTAGCGGCTCATAGGAAAGCAGCCTAAGAAAATGAAGAAATGTTATTTAATCACATACCCAAGGTAACAAGTACTCTGCGCACACGGTCGCCGCCATAAGGTCGACGGCCATGCATTGAGAGATGATTATCAACGATGGCAACATCGCCATCTTGCCACACAAGATCATAGGCAGTCTCAGAGGCTATGGCACAAATAGTTTCTAGAAAATGCTTAGGAATTGGGGAATCGTCACCAAAGCATAGGCCCAGCGAAGGATCATTTTTAACACCTTGCCAGCCTTCATAGGCTGCGATAATTTGATTAAAGAATACCTGTCTATGATTATCGATAAACTTTATAGCAGGAAGCGCTCTAGTTTGCGCCGATAGAGATTCATCTGCATGCCATTGCCATTTGTACCCCAAGCCATGTAATTTCTGCTCTGCTTGATCTCGAGTTTTAACACTCAAGGTACTTTGCCAACCACGACCCTGAGCCGATTCAGAATTATCAGTCGATGGCATTCTGTTGGTATATTTAATACCCCATTTGGCTAATTTTTCGGTGAGCTGAGGTTCGGCTGCCACGACCTTTTGGTAGACAATATCTGATCTGCATAAAATGGTAGCCCCCCCGGTAATCGCTGTTGTTTCACAAAACAAGGATATGATATTTGGAAAAATAGGAGTCTGGGCCATTTCACTATGAAGGAAGATTTCGACATCTTTTGGTGCTTCATTGGCACTAAACACTTGGTCTGTGTAGTTTATTCGCACCGCGTTTGATAGAGATTCTTCGTAGGTGAAATTATCGTAGCCGAAGGCCGAAAAGAAAGCATCGTAGCTGACTGCATCAGTTACTGGAAAACCCCTTAACAAAAGAGCGCCAGTGCAGGCAAGTTCTTGTTTTAAAACTTTACGGTTTTCTCTGACCCAGATCTGCGCCTGCTGTAATGTCTCTATTGAGCCATCATTTTCAATAATAGTTGGAAAGTGATCATTATTAAATTCCAGATCCGCAAGCATATTGCTTTTATAGGCCACTAAACTATCTCCTAGTCGTAGATCGGGTAAAAAGTATTGAAGGCAGATTCACAAAATTTACCGGGATCATTAAATCGACGGTTTTTATTGAGCGCAGATATCTCAGCCATTTCACTAGCTGTGAGCTCAAAATCAAAAATACTTATATTTTCTACTAGGCGCTCAGTTTTAGTAGTCTTAGTGATTACTGAACAACCTCTTTGAATACCCCAACGCAAAACAATTTGCGCTGGGGTCTTATTATATTTCTCAGCGCATTGAGTAATAATTTGCTGTGATAATACAGATTCGTCGGCACCGGCCATCTCTAATTCAATATAGGAAAGCGCTCCAAATGGTGAAAAGGCTGTCACTGCTATACCATAGTTTTTAGCAAGACGAATAAGCGACTCTTGACTGAGATAGGGATGAGACTCTATTTGTAACTCAGCTGGCTTTATGCTGGCATAGGACATCAGGTCATGAAGCAGGCCTGAATTGTAATTACATACGCCTATTTGTTTGACCAACTTTTGGTCCACTAATTTTTCCATGGCGCCCCATGTATCTGACAGGGGAATCTGGGACAATTTCATAACTGGATTATCAGCGCTTGGGTCAAAAAGCCATTCTGGTGGATAGCGTTCCTCAAAGGGTACAAACGCCTGAGCAATAGGAAAATGAATAAGAAATGAATCTAGATAATCTAGATTGAGATCGCTAAGTATCTTTTCTAATGCCGGTTGAACATGCTCTGGAGCATGGTAGGTATTCCATAGTTTTGACGTTACCGTTAGTTCCTCTCGAGAACATAGGCCATCCGCTAATGCCTTGGTAATTCCATGCCCTACTTCTATTTCATTACCATAGTCACAAGCACTGTCTAAATGCCTATAACCAGCTTCAATGGCGCGGTAAACAGTTTCCGCGCACTGATCATTGGGTATCTTCCACAGGCCAAGCCCAATATTCATATGATCTTTTTTCAACATTTTGGGTCTCATCTGTTGCGAAATGCATTTAAACATATATTATATAAGACATAAGAATAGTCAATACATTATCAAATTTTTAACCACCTTAAATTGCTCTAAGACCGAGACATGACCAAAAATTTAATTGGTAGCACTCACTCCCTAACTAATGGCGCCAGTTCATGCGCCACCATGGCTTTATGAGCGATGTAAAAACCATATTAAATAAGCTATTCCCCGGCTTGGCCTGGTTACAGGACTATCAACGCAGCATCTTTAAGCAGGACCTAATTTCAGGCTTGATCATTGCTTTTATGCTAATTCCTCAAGGTATGGGCTACGCACTTGTTGCCGGAATTCCGCCGGAGTATGGACTCTATGCCTGTATATTTCCGCCTATTGTCTATGCTCTACTAGGAACCTCTAACAAAATATCAATGGGTCCTGTGGCCCTTGATTCAATCTTGATTATCACCGGCTTGAGTGTTCTAGCTGAACCCGGCTCTGAGCGTTATTTAGAATTAGCCATAGCGCTGACATTGATGGTGGGGGGGCTGCAATTTGGGCTGGGATTGCTCAAATTTGGTTTTATCTCCAACTTCTTATCCTACCCGGTAATTTTGGGTTATACCTCAGCTGCGGCACTAATCATTATCGGCACTCAACTTGAAACTATGGTCGGTATAGATATCGAAGGCGGCAATATCTTTGATTTGTTATATCAACTATTTTCACAGGCGCCTAATTGGTCATGGGTAACGCTGGGAATTGGCGCTTTGGGCATGTTTATTATGATAGTACCCAAGCGACGATTCCCATCGATACCCTTCCCTCTATTACTGCTGGTCTTTGGCATGGTCGCATCGGGTATCTGGGATATACAAACTATAGGTGTAGATGTTGTCTCGTCAATTCCCCAGGGCCTACCATCATTCAATCTACCCACCATGTCCATGTCTGACATCGAAGCGCTCTTGCCTGTGGCTATCACCGTTGCACTAATGGGATACGTGGGAACTATGTCAATCTGCAAGTCACTGGAAAATCCAACTGACAAACTACATACCAAACCAAATCGAGAGCTTATCGCAGTGGGCGCTGCCAATTTGGTTGGCTCACTGTTTAGGGCGTTTCCCGTTTCAGCGAGCTTTTCCAGAAGCGCAGCTTTCAGACAATCTGGGGCGAAAACACAGGTGTCTGCAATCTTCTCATCGCTGTTTATCGGCGTCTCTGTGCTGATTGTGGCACCCCTATTTGCCTCCTACCCCCTGCCCAAGGTAATACTAGCCGCAATTATTATTGTCTCGGTTTCAGGTTTATTTAAATACTCTGAAATGAAGGCGATGCATGGGCAAAATAAACGTGAATTTTATATTCTTTTAATCACTTTTTTAGCTACCTTGATATTCGGTGTCCAGGAGGGGTTAATCCTAGGTATCAGCCTGTCAATTTTGATGATGATCTACAACACCACATCTCCCCATATGACTGAATTGGGACTAATCGAAAATGGCGATCTGTACCGCAACATAAATCGCTTTACTGAAGCGCGCATTCGAGATGATGTGCTAATTTTTAGGTTTGACGCTCCTCTTTACTTTGCCAATAACAACTACTTTGTTTCCGCACTGTATAGTTGGATCAAACAGCGGGATATGTCGGCCCTTGAGTTTGTTGTGCTCGATGCAGAATCTATTAATACCGTCGATAGCACGGCATTAATTATGTTACAGCAAGTTATTGAAAACTTACAAAAACAGGGAGTCGAATTTTATATTACCAATGCCATAGGCCCAGTGAGAGATACGATAAGAGCGTCTAAGTTGAGTGATTATATGACTGAAAAAACCATGTTCTCGACAATTAATGACGCCATTACCTATATTGATAAGGGCGTTAATTTACATGCGGCTCAGGCACTGCAAACTAACCCAAACTCCATGGATAATATTAATAGTGAGGAAAAACCTTAGTGAATTTGCGCTACACTAATATACAGAAATTACGCATGAAAACCTTCGACGTGCTTATTCTAGGGGGCGGCATCAATGGCGCTGTTGCGGCGGCCTCACTGGCCACTAAAGGAGTGGAAACAGCTCTAATTGATCGTAGTGATTTTGCTAGCTCAACTAGCTCTAACTCGTCAAATCTAGTCTGGGGCGGTATAAAGTATCTAGAGAATTATGAATTTCTATTAGTCAATAAGCTTTGCAAAAGTAGAAATCATTTAATGCGAAGTTACCCCTCGGTGATCAAAGAGATTCGATTTCTAACCGCTGTCCAGAGGGATTTCAGACTACCCGCATTTTTTATATTTTTAGGCACCTTAGTCTACTGGGCAATCGGACGATTTTTTACCCGACCGCCCATTTATTTGTCTGCCAAGAAATTAAAACAACTGGAGCCCGCTATCAGGACTGATAATATTGCCGCCGGTTTTGAGTATTCTGATGGTATTCTGTATGACAACGATTCCAGATTTGTTTTTAATTTCGTTCGCTCGAGCATGGACAATGGATGTGTTGCGGCAAATTATTTAGAATCACTTGGCTCTAGGCGCGTAAATGACCTGTGGGTGACAACGGTCAAAGACCATAGCTGTGGTGAGCAATTTGAAATTCGCTCTAAGGCTTTAATCAATGCCTGCGGGCCCTATGTTGATAAACACAATGCATCCACGGGGCAAACTACAACTCATAGACATTTGTTTTCCAAAGGTATTCATCTCGTTGTAGATCGAATCACCGACAGTTCAAAAGTTCTGACTTTTTTTGCCTCTGATGGCAGATTATTTTTTGTTATTCCAATGGGCTCAAGAACCTGTATTGGAACCACGGACACACAGGTTGAGGACCCTCAGGTGACAGTCACCGATGAAGACCGTAAATTTGTGCTCAATAACATTAATCATTTACTTGAGCTTGAGCGCCCTTTTACTGTCGACGACATTATCGCCGAGCGTTGTGGTGTGCGACCATTGGCAGTAAAGGGCAGCAACAATGTGGCTGACTGGCTCAAACTGTCGCGTCACCACGCTGTAGATGTCAATAATACACAGCAGCATGTCAGCATATTTGGCGGCAAACTTACAGACTGTATAAATGTTGGTAATGAGGTTGCCACGATCGTCTCCGAACTGGGGATTACCGTCCCCAACCCAACAAAAATTTGGTATGGAGAACCTGCTGATAAAACTAGGGCCGACTACTTTAATAAAACTAAGACTATGAAACTTGACAGCATCGGATCTAATTCCTCCGAACCGCTGTCCCAACGACTGTGGCGTCGTTATGGTGGGCATGCATTTGAGATTTTAGATATGATCGATTCCGATCCGGATAATGCTCAAATCCTTATTGATAACGGGCAGTACATTCGCGGCGAAATAAAATTGGTTGCTCAGGGAGAAATGGTGACTAGACTTGATGATTTTCTGCGTCGACGGTCTAAGATTGAGCAGGTCATGAGTCGAAATGACATTGTTCAAACACCGGGCCTCAAGGAAGCCTGCCGTATCCTGTTTGGCGACAGGGCCAATGAAAAATTGAATGAATATATTCACTCAGATATAAACTGATAAACAGTGCGATAGCAATTATACAAAGGGTCGGTCGATGATTAGTTTTAAAGGGGATACTCCAGACTGGGACAACATTCCAGCACTTGAAGTAACCGCGGTTGCCAATCTATCTGCAGGTGATAAATGCCTGTTAGTGGAGACAAATGCTGGACCTATGGAGATTTCTCTCTATTCGTTTGGTGCACGCTTACGCCTAGGAGAGCGCCAGTTTGGAGACTATGGCATGCTAGTCGAAGAGCCTGAGGCCATATCCCTAGAGGTAAACTCTTGTGCAGATAGTACTGTTATTGAGGGTGCTGGCTATAGACTAGAGATGGAACATCGTCCCTTTTCATTCGAATTATTTCATGGTGACAGCGCCATTCAGCGATCACCCAAAGACGGACACTTTGTGCGTCAGTTTCGCCTGCCCCCTGTGGCAAAAACAGAGCAGGGTTGGTTTATGAGCCTTGACCTTGATGCCAGTGAACCGGTCTACGGACTAGGTGAAAAATGGGGCCGTGTGGATAAGCGAGGTCAACTATTACGCTCCTATAATCATGATGCACTGGGCGTTAATGCTGAGATCTCCTATAAGAATACACCCTTTGCCTGGAGCCCCAACGGATGGGGAGTATTTGTCCATACCCCCGCACCTGTGACCCATGGGGTAGGCTACCCATGCTGGTCTCAGCGCGCCTATGGCCTGCTGGTCGAAGACAGTGCTGCGGATATATTTTTGCTGGCTGCCGATACCCCTACGCAGATGATTAGCCGCTATACAGACCTGACAGGACGAGCGCCTGTGCCGCCAATGTGGTCCCTTGGTGTTATTTTGTCTAAGGCCTACTACGCAGATGCTGAAGAGTTATTGTCTACCGCCAGAAAAGTCCGCGAGCAAGACATGCCCTGTGATGTAATTACGCTAGACGGGCGAGCCTGGCAAGATACACAAACCCGATTCGCCTTCGAATGGGATGCGAGCCGCTACCCCAATCCAAGTCTTATTATTGACCAGTTAAAAGCACTTAATTTTAAAATTTGTGTCTGGGAATACCCCCTAGTTTCCGTAGACAATGTGCTCTTCGAACAGATGTCTTCCAAGGGCTGGTTACTTAAGCACCGAGAGACCGGAGAAACCTATCGCTATCAATGGGATACTAGTTGCTTCGGCGAAGTCCTTACACCCCTTCCTGAGTCTGGCATTGTTGACTTCACTAACCCTGAGGCCTATGAATTTTGGCGCGACTGCCACAGGCCACTTTTTGAGTTAGGCGTGGACATGATCAAAGCTGATTTTGGCGAGCAGATCGAGGCCGACATGCTCGCATTTAATGGCGATAGTGGCGATAGGTTGCACAATGCGTACAGTCTGCTTTACAACCGCTGTGTCTATGAGGCTGCTGAACTCTACTGCAAAACTGGTGCCTTTCTATTTAGTCGATCTTCATGGATTGGCTCGCAACGGTATCCTGCGCAATGGGGTGGTGATCCACAGGCTGATTGGGGTGGGCTGGCGGCCAGCGTTCGCGGTGGAATTTCTTGGGGCCTATCTGGCGCCCCCTTTTACGCCACAGATGTCGGTGGCTTTTATGGAGATAAACGAGATAATGAGCTGTATGTTCGCTGGACACAGGCCGCTATTTTTTCTGCCCATATCAGATTGCATGGTATAGGCTCGCGGGAGCCGTGGTCTTATGATGTAGAGGCTAACAGAGCCGCCACTGAAGCATTACAACTGCGATATCGGCTGCTGCCTTACCTTAATCAGGTCATGCAAACCTCAAGCGAATCCGGTCTGCCTGCTCAGCGGGCAATGGTACTCGCCTGCCCAGAAGAAAGACCGGCTTGGGGGTTTGAGGAGCAATTTATGCTCGGCGACAGCATTCTTGTTGCACCCTGCCTACAGCCCGGAGGGCATGTTGAAATATATTTACCTCGTAGCATAAGCGAGGTTTGGAAACGGTTTCCAAACGGAGAGACATTTGCGGGCGGCCGCAGCCATAAACTCACACTGTCATTAGATGAGATAGCCGCATTTGTTCCCGAGGGACAATCACTTCCAATGGGGCCGGATAGGACCTTTATCGATGACCATGAAAAAAACATGGCAGTCGCCTCTTATTGGCCAGCCAACTAAACGGGAAGGGTAAATTTTGGAGTTTAACTATATTATTTCTACAGTCGCCTCATGCGTTTTTTTTATGGGCATTGTGGCTTTTTTTTCCTACCAAAAAACTAAAGGCATCGCCAACACCAAGGACGGCTATTTTCTTGCTGGCCGAGGTTTGACAGGGGTATTTATTGCCGGCTCAATGGTGCTTACCAATCTATCTGCTGAGCACCTGATTGGACTGAACGGCTCTGCCTATGGACACAATATGAGCAGTATGGCCTGGGAGGTCACTGCCACTATTGCGACCATTGTTATGGCTCTTGTGTTCTTACCAAAATACCTGGCCGGCGCTTTTACCACATTGCCGCAATTTCTCAGCAGTCGTTTTGGAGATGATGTTAGACGTATGACCGTAGTGCTATTTATGGTGGGCTACGGGCTTATCACTATCCCGTCGGTTTTATATTCCGGCTCCATTGCCGTGCTGCAACTGTTTGACATACCCAACCTACTCAATGTGAGTTACAGCTCTGGACTGACAATGACTATTGTATGTGTCGGTATTATCGGCGCTATCTATGCAGTCTTTGGCGGACTCAAAGCTGTTGCAGTGTCAGATACACTCAATGGTATTGGCCTTTTAATTATTGGCATCACAGTACCTGTGTTTGGCTTTATAGCTCTGGGTGATGGAAATCTAGGTGCAGGTGTCAATGAAGTGTTGACTACCCATACCGAAAAACTAAATGCAATTGGAGGCCCCAAGGATCCAACCCCCTTCAGCACATTATTTACAGGAATGATATTTGCCAACCTGTTTTACTGGGGCACCAATCAGTATGTCATCCAGCGAACCCTTGGTGCAGTCAGCCTAGCTGAAGGTCAAAAAGGCGTACTTTATTCCGGTTATTTCAAACTGCTGGTACCATTCTTTATGATGGTGCCCGGAGTTATCGCTTTTCACCTCTACGGTGGCGAACTTCAGTCTATCGACCTGGCCTATCCACACCTAGTTAAAAACGTACTTCCCGTCTATATGTCCGGTTTCTTTTTAGCGGTATTGCTCGGTGCCGTATTTTCATCATTTAACTCGCTACTAAACAGTGCCGCAACACTGTTTGTACTAGATATTTATCAACCCTATAAAAAGAAAGTCATGAGCGACCAGCAGCTAATCAAAACCGCTAAGCTTGCCTCTATTGTAATTGCTCTGTTCTCGTTTGTGGTGTCGCCGCTTCTTCAATATGCGCCGGAGGGTTTATTTCAGATTATCCGTATTTTTACCGGCTTTTATAATATTCCTGTAATCACCATAGTATTGGTTGGTCTATTCACAAAACGAGTGCCAGGCCTTGCCGCTAAGGTGGTCATCATATTTCATATTATTGCCTATGCGATTCTAAAATTTATTATTGACCTAGATATTAATTTTATTCATATCTACGGAATTTTATTTGTCATCGAGCTGGCAATTATGCTGGGGATTGGCTTCTGGATGCCTATGGAAAAACCTTGGAAGTTTATCAATAATAGCAAGGTTGACATGACACCTTGGCGCTATGGTTTACCCGTTGCCATCACCATGGTTAGCTGCGTGATAGTGATTTACCTACTCTTTTCCCCCATAGGACTAGTCAATGGTTTGAGCTCGACTTTTTGGCCTGCCATCGCTGGGGTAATGGTTACAAATGGGTTTCTTTGCTGGCTCAGCGTTAAGTATTGGTTTAAGAAATATGTGCGGTCTTTGGACTACACTTAAACCAGCATCTTCTAATAATTCGCTGATTGAGTTGGTCTGACTGTACAAACACAGCACACCTTTTGATTGGCGATGGAAGCTAAAAATGTTCCACAGTGGAGATAGCTAACATCCGATAAACGATATTGTGACAACAATCACTGGCTAAATAGACCCACAATAAGTTCTCAAAACGTCAAATAGCGAGTAAAGCAAAAACTAAGTACCAAGCCTATATAACGAGCAGGGTAAAATAGCTCATGCGGTGATATGATTACCCATTAGCGGAATTTCTAGAGGAAGATATGTCTCTCAGTGCAGGGTTTCGACCACTATATAAACAGGTCTATGAACTATTGACGGCGCGGCTTGTTGAAGGCTATTGGAAACCATCTCAACTGTTGCCAAGTGAGATGCTGTTGGCAGAGGAACTGGGGGTTAGTCAGGGTACTGTTCGCAAGGCACTTAACCAGATGGTCAGTGAAAAGATGCTCCAGCGACAGCAGGGCAAAGGCACCTTTGTTGCAGAACACACTCAAGAGAGTGACCTATTTCGCTTTTTCAGACTTCGCGAACCCCATGGAGAGATACTGATCCCGGAAACTGTGGTGCTAAGTTCAACTCGGCGCCAAGCCTCATCATATGAAGCCAAAAAATTAGATCTGGATAACAACGCTATAGTGGCAGAATTAATGCGCGTGAGGTCTATTCACAACGTGCCGGCCATTATAGAAAAAGTTATTCAGCCACTATCCGTATTTCCAGATATTGACAAAAACAATGATCTTCCCAATGCACTCTATATGCTCTATCAAGAGAAATATGGCATCACTATTATGTCAGTCGATGACCAGGTTCGAGCCGTACAAATACCTAAAGCCTATGCCCAATACCTTAAACTGCCCGAGAGTTCGCCGGTATTAATGATTGAACGCAGCAGTATAAATATTGATGGGCGGGTGGTTGAGTTAAGTACCGCTTACTGTAGTTCCGAAAACTTTGTTTATTCTGTGCGGCTCACTTAAATACTAGCCCGCCGACTCGACATAGATTAGGACCCGGCTTAGAATCAGGCTATAGCAATCCTCAGTCACAATGTTCTCCGCCATTATTTTAACGGAAGTCGTTTTTCGGAGGATGATAAGTATTTTAAAAAAATCCAT
>Ga0206677_10000120_pt1 | contig 66890 bp, 72 predicted proteins | sample M130m12015metaG_FD_155475 | JGI IMG/M metagenome (GOLD analysis project Ga0206677, IMG submission 155475) | Ammonia-oxidizing marine archaeal communities from Monterey Bay, California, United States - M1 30m 12015 | ecosystem: Environmental > Aquatic > Marine > Intertidal zone | place: USA... | reverse complement strand
GACAATTTGCCGTAACTCTTGGAAAATGTTGTCTCGCTGGTTCGAGTAGTTTTTTTCAGATATTTTATTCAAATGTTTTCGTATGGTATCAATCGTGCCATCAACACCCTCCCTCTTGACAATTTTTGTGGATTGAAACTGTCTCAAACTATTCCAGTTAGCGTCAGACGTTTCTCCGCTATTGCCATTGCCATTGCCATTGCCACCACCACCACCGTTGAGATATCGGTTACGACGACCACCCCCTTTTGACGCGTTCGATGTAGGTTCGTAGTGCCGATTATTTTTAGGAAACTGTGGTGTGCGAACGTATTCGGGAGCACCTACTTGGTCTGATAACATTTGGACGGTATCTATTACGTCCGCATCAAGTTCATAGTCGAATCCTTCATACATCAGACGGTTGATTGTATCAAGGTCATATCGTTGAACACGAACAACCATAACTGACTGTATATATGTAAAGATATTTATATCTATTTAAAATATATTTACATATATTCTATAATTTACTTAAAACTATACGAAGTATATTCGTATGACTCACTATGCTACCGAACAAGACATTGCGAATGAATCGTTGAAACCTGGTTCTGGACCTGATCCTGGTTCTGGACCTGATCCTGGTTCTGGACCCGTGTCTCAGCACATAGAGGAGTCCGACGCAAACAAGGCTTACGAGATTCGGAGTGTAGAAAATTGGGAGGAGTTGCCCGAGGTCAAACAGCTCCTGTTGCGCGGAATTTATGCCCACGGGTTCGAGAACCCCAGTCCTATTCAAAAAAAAGCCATACTGCCTTTATTCGACGGAAAGGATATGATAGCACAAGCCCAATCGGGTACGGGAAAAACCGGTTGTTTCACCATAGGCACGCTGCAGCGAATCAACACAGACGAACGCGCGACGCAGGCACTCATTATGGCACCAACCCGCGAATTGTCTTTCCAAATCAAACGCGTTTTCGACGCAATCGGTTCTATGATGCCAAATCTAGTGTCCCAATTGCTCGTAGGGGGCACGTCCACCGACACCGATAGCGAAATGTTGATGAAGAACCCGCCGCACGTGGTAATTGGGTGTCCCGGAAGAATCCATGATATGATGCGACGAAAGCGGCTCAATACGAAACATCTGAAACTCATCATTCTTGACGAGGCTGACGAGATGCTTTCGCACGGGTTCAATGAGCAAATATACAATATTTTCCAGTTTCTTCCCACCGACATACAAGTCGCGTTATTCAGTGCGACGATGCCACCCGAAATCGCCACGTTGACTGATAAGTTCATGCGCGAACCAGTAAAAATTCTGGTCAAGGCAGAGCAGCTCACGTTGGAAGGAATCGAACAATATTATGTCGCGCTGGAAACCGATGAGCACAAATATGAGGCGTTAAAGGACTTGTATGGCGTGCTTTCTCTAAGCCAGAGCATCATATACTGCAACAGCGTGCGAAGAGTGCAAGACCTCTATGAGGCAATGACAACCGACAACTTTCCTGTGTGTCGCATCCACAGCAATATGGAGAAGGCAGAGCGACAGGAAAATTTCAACGAGTTTACGAGCGGTAAAATGCGCGTATTGATTTCTTCGAACGTTACCGCGCGAGGCATTGACGTCCAGCAAGTGAGCACCGTAATCAATTTTGACATTCCGAAGTGTGTAAACACCTATTTACATCGCATTGGAAGAAGCGGTCGGTGGGGCAGAAAGGGTATGGGTATTAATTTTGTCACTAAACGCGATATCCACCATATGAAGCAAATCGAGCAACACTATCACACTGAAATTAAGGAACTTCCTGCCCACATTGTATCGCCCGACGCCGGCGCCAATAGAACTGACTGAAACAGTTAGAAGGATTTACCAACTTTGGTAATCGTATTTATTAACAATTAACAATTAACAATTAACTAATCGTATTTATTAGCCATTATTATTCTGTTATGTGTAATAATGGCAACATTCGAACTGCCGATTACTGGCAATGAGAATTCTAAAGTTTTGAGCAAGGAGGTTGTCAATGATTTAGAGTTGGTGGCATCTTGTAAAGAAATATTGCGTCCTACGACAAGCTTTGGAGAGAAAACTGTTTGTTTGTGGGCAACCAACTATACACCAGACGTTGGTTATCTCAATGATACGCAAACATTGCTAGCAAGACCAATGCCAAAGATAAACGAAGACGTTGCCGCGATCAATGGCGTATGGGCGAACGTCAATACCATGAGCGGAGAGAAGGAAACTTCGCAAAAGGGAACTTCGCAAAAGGAAGAAGACTTGGGGTTTCACGCAAAATACCAGTATGTGGATTGGGATTTGCTTCGCCCACTCAACAACAACGGCGTGTTTCTTCAGTGGATGAGCATGTACAATATGACAACGCCCGTGCTCTCGCTATGCTTACCCATTTTTTTCTTGATACTGCCTTTTTTCATCATTCGGATGAAATCCGGCCATATCACATTCGGCAAATATTGCGAGATTTTGAAGGTGGTGTTTCAGCGACACCAAATCGGACAGTTGTTTTCGATTTCATCCGCCACTTGGGACAAGCGTGTCTACATCATTGTATCCATGATATTTTACGTGTTACAGATTTACCAGAACGTAAGGTCGTGTATTTCATTCACCAGAAACATGAAGCATATCCACGAACAACTCTTCATTGTCCGAAACCATATTTCGAATACAATAGGATACATGGACTCATACGAAGCACAAACAAATGATTTGAAAACTTATGAGGAATTCGTTGCCAATATGAAATTACATCGGCATATTCTCTCCACAACAAAACTGGAACTCGACCATATTACCCAGAATTCATTCAGCGCCTCCAAACTACGCCAAATCGGGCACGTAATGAAGTGCTTCTACAGGGTATATAACAACAGAGGAGTTAAGGCAGCACTAGAATATTCATTTGCTTTTTGTGGTTATGTGGACAATTTAGGCGGAATACAGCGAGCAATCGAAGATGGTGTGCTCGGCAAGTGCAAGTTTAGCAAGACCAAAACGAAATTTCACGGGGCGTTTTACCCTGTGACGGAAACATCGCCGGTGAAAAATACTTACGATATAGGTCGGCATCATTTGATCACGGGTCCAAATGCGGCCGGAAAAACGACGCTACTGAAGGCCACCATGCTGAACGTGGTATTGTCGCAACAAATCGGGCACGGATGTTACAAGAAGGCAACGGTCGCACCATTCGACCACATCCACTGCTACATCAACATACCAGATACTTCGGGTCGCGACAGTCTCTTTCAGGCGGAGGCGCGCCGATGCAGAGACATCCTTGAGGCAATCAAGAATTCCGACACAAGAGCACGCCACTTTTGTGTATTCGACGAACTGTATTCGGGAACGAACCCTTACGAAGCAATCGGAAGCGCGGCAGCATATCTTACCTACTTGAACAAATACCCTAACGTATCGTTCATGCTGACCACCCACTTTTTAGGACTTTGCCACCGGTTGAAACGACAAAGACGATTCTTGAACTGCCATATGCGAGTGGAGAAGCGCGGCGAAGATTTCAATTACACCTACAAACTAACAAAGGGTATCTCCGATGTCAAAGGCGGAGTGAAGGTTCTCAAAGATTTAGAGTATCCGGAAGAAATAGTGAGAGAGACAAAGAATGTAATATCTGATATTGTAATTTAATATCAATATATAGGCGATTCGTTCAGTTACCATATAAAATGTCCTCGTGAGTTAATAATGAACTTCACTGACATACAAGGAAATAGTCTGATTATTTCTATAACACTTACCCTCATTGTGGGAGCAATCATTGTGTATTATTTGAACAGTAAAATCGTCACGCTGGAAAAGACGGTTGCACGACAAAATACCGTGCTCGCAGATTTCGTCAAAAACATTCGCAATGAAATTGCCGGACCATCGCTATCCATTCCTTCCGGTATTTCCGGTCCGGCGAGCCACGACGCCACTATTGAAGCGAAGCAATCTGCCGAAACCTTTATGAACGCTCCTCGTCAGCGGATTGATGTGTCAGATGATTCGGAAAGCGAGAGTGATAGCGATAGCGATAGTGACGCGGAAAGTGATGGTGAAAATGAAGCGCCGCAAGTTGGCGTTTCCGAAGAGGTGAAAATAATCGATTTGAATAGCCAACCCAAAGAGTCGACCATAACGGAAATAGTAAGCGGTGTTGATGTCATTGAAGTTGGTGATGCGAACAAAAATGATGATGCGATCAAACTTGGTGAAGCAGTGAGCATTGGTGAAACAATCAAAACTATTTCTCTCCTGAACAAAGACGACATAGACTCTTTAAAGGTTCAAAGTGATAGTGACATTGATTCTGATTCCGATGATGATTCCGATGATGAAGACCAAACACACGCTGATGTGTCGGATACACACGCTGATGTGTCGGATACACACGCTGATGTGTCGGCAGAGACACCGAAAGACGCAGAGGAGTCGAAAGACATTTCTCTCCAGAACGTCGATGTGCTTCCTGATGTTGTGAGCGGTAGTTTAGACGTCCACCAACTTTTCACCAAGCATTTAGAATCTTCTGATAATCTTGCCGAAGATACCAATATTAGCTATCACAAACTGAAAGTCGATGAATTGCGGAAAATGGCAATCGAGAGCAATTTAGGCAGTGAAGATGATATAAGCAAGATGAAAAAGAAGGACTTGGTTGCATTGTTCAACAAATAATGCCTCACATAATGACCCGCGCAATGAGCCACGCAATGAGCCACGCAATGAGCCACGCAATGACCAGCGTGTTAATATTTTAATATGTTAGTATATAATAAAATGAGCTGGGGGACGTGCTATTCCGCTTCAAATAATACACATTTTGATTTTCCACCTATCATGTCGGATGGGCGTAATTATGCGTCTTGGCAGCCGGGTGCCGCCATTAGCGAGTCGATTCGTGAGAAGGAGGGCATCATCAACAATTTTCAATACCGTAAGTATCTTATTGCCAACGCAGACAAAATAATCAAGGGTAACCAGTTGGAGGCGTGCGACCACTGCTCCTCCACTACGTCTCAGTTCGGAAGCGGAATGAAAATTTCGAGCGCTCCATACTTATATGGTTCGAAACAGGATAATACTTCGAAACCTTACGGCTACCAGACGAGCGATCTGAAGAATGTATACTTGACGCGTCAGCAACTACAGAGCAGACAGGTCACACCGGTAATAACGCAAGCGCAGCTTCTTTCGCAACGCCAAACGCGGTAATACAAAAGTTTATGTGAGCATTATTTTATCATACATAGAAGCATATATCAAGCATATATACGAACATTATACATAATATAAAAACTATGTATAATGACTAACAAATGAAACGATTACTGAGTATTGATGTGGGTATCAAGAACTTGGCATATTGTGTTTTCGAAGTGAGCGAAGGCGCATACAAAATCGTATCGTGGGATGTGTTTAATCTTTGCGGCGTTCCACCGGTGTGTACGCAGCAAACCTCCAAAGGAGCGTGTAATCGCCTTGCGAAGTATCAAAAGGGAAATATCAAGTGCTGTAAATCGTGTGCCAAAAAAACCGCCTTTACGATTCCGTCCGATAAATTACTGAAAGCGACACAATCCCGCACAAAGGTGTCTGATTTGAAAAATATCGCAGAAGAGTATGGGATCGACATTCCGAAAAACGCCAAGAAGCCGGATATTCAACAGAGCATCCTTTCTTACATGCAAACGTCCACATTAGACGTAATACCGAAGACATCCGCATCCGAAATGTCCCTTGTTGATATAGGCATCGCAATACGAAACGCCTTTGATACATCTCTATTTCTCTCCATTGATACAGTCATAATCGAGAATCAAATCAGTCCTATTGCCAACCGCATGAAGACTATACAAGGTATGATTGCCCAGTTTTTTATCATGCGGCACATAGAAGATGTTCACTTTGTCTCTGCGGCTAACAAACTAAAAGCATTTGTTCAAGGCAAAACCACATACAAAGAGAGAAAAGCACTGGGAATCACCACAACCCAAAATATCATTCACGAAACCCCTGAACTAAACAAATGGGTGGAACACTTTAGTCGCCATTCCAAAAAGGACGACCTAGCAGATAGTTTCTTACAAGGGTTATGGTATATTAATCAAAAGTGATTATTGTCATTTGAATCAGCATTCAAACAGAGCATATTTTTATGAGCATATTTTTATGAGCATTTTATTCGGCATATTTTTATGAGCATTTGATCCGAGCATATTTTTATGAGCATTTTATCGAGTTTCAAAACGATACTTTTAGAAGTATATGTTCTCAAGGGTAGATTACATTAGATATGCGTTAGTGTAATACTTAAAATTATATGTTCTAGTTGTATCATAATGCAAGCACAAGTCATTGATATTGGTGCGGTTGGCGATGGACCAGCGTTGATCCTCAATAAGGATGATACGCCCCCCAAAGAGATAGAAGTGACTCCAAGCGAAAAACCTTCCGTCAATTTCGGAGGGGGCATGGAGTTTCTTATGAACGACAAAGTCAAGTCGGACAGCAGTAAAAAAAGGGCGGACATTGATTTAGGAGATATTTCGGAACTCGAAAGCGAGTTGAACAATCTTACAGAGGAGATCTCGATGAAGAAGTCATCTACAACTACACCTTTAGATGGGAACAAAGTGAAGTTTGATGTATTTGAGAAGAGTGACGACAAAATGCCTGATGTAAGCATGCCTGGCATAAGCACGCCAATCGGTAAGGCAACCGCAACGCAAAGCAAAGACGACGCATCCAACAAGACGTGGGATGGATTCGGTAAGTTCAACAACATTCCGGTAGACCCAGACGTGCAGGTTCCCGCCAAACCAAAGCTCACCCACGAGGAGTTAGTGAGAGAGAAATTCAAGGCACTCCGCAAACTGGAGGCGCTTGAAAAGAAGGGGGTAAAACTATCAAAACGATACACGATGGAATCGTCCCTCGAGGAAATGCAGGGCGAATACGAGCTCATCGTTTCGGAGAAGGAGTCCTCCGCGAGCTGCAAGTTTCAAGGGCGCATGCTGATGGCGGCGGTCACCGGTTTAGAGTTCCTGAACAACCGGTTCGACCCCTTCGACGTGAAACTGGATGGTTGGGCGGAGCAGCTCAACGAGAATATGGACGATTACGACGAAATTTTCGCCGAGTTGCACGAAAAATACAAGTCGAAGGCCACCATGGCACCCGAACTCAAACTCCTTTTCCAGTTGGGCGGTTCGGCCATCATGGTCCACATGACAAATACCATGTTCAAGTCGGCAATGCCTGGGATGGACGACATTATGCGACAGAATCCCGAACTCATGCAGCAGTTCACCCAGGCAGCCGTGAATAGCATGAGCGATACGAACCCAGGATTTGGCGGATTTATGAACGGAGTGATGGGGAACGATGACACGCAACCCAACGTGGCGCCTGGTCCGCCGCCTGCGCCGATGCCGACCCAGGCGCTTCGCAGCAACCGGTCTGAGACACCGAACAATCGCCCCGACATGTCTGCTGCGCGCGACAACGACGGTATCAACATAAGCGAGAACTTCGGTAGCGTGGGTCCGGAACCGCCCACTCGAAGCACGAACTCGCAGCGTCCGGAGATGAAGGGTCCGTCGGACATATCGGACCTTCTTTCAGGATTGAAGACCAAGACTATCGACATCGGTGCGTCCAACGAGAAAAAAGACAGCAGCACCATCAGCATCCAAGACTTGAAGGAAATCTCCGACGCCAAGCAACCCTCGCGTTCCAAACGCAGACAGAAGAGCGATAGGAATGTCGTGAGTCTAGAGCTGTAAAAAATATATCATTTTTAGAGGATAAATTGGATATTAAGTAGCAAATCGCAATACTTAATATCAAATACAATAAAAGAAAGAAACATCATGTTTTCGGGATTGCCAAAAGAATTAATCTCAAAGATTGCGCTTGACGCGATTATTCTATTGAAGAATGATACATGGCGCGAACTCCACGAAGAGCTCTTGCTCCAACGTGTTACCCCCAAGACGGAATTGGGATGCATATTTCTCACACGTCCTTATCCTGTGACCGGAATGGCAGCGTTGGAGTTGGCAAATGTGGAATACGCGCACGCCGAACGCATCCCCGAATTAATCTGACTCCACCAACGCCCTCTTCACATCTGCCGCACTCAGTTTATACTCAGGACCGATGTTCTTGAGTATTTTCTCTATTTCCTTTTCCGATGACTCGCATGTAATGCACCGCACGATTTCCAAATATGTATCGGTAAGACGCTCGCTATCCTGCCACTCTGGGTAGGCGGTTTCCCACAATTCATGGAACCGCTTGCTCACTTCATACTCGGTGACTTTTATCACCTTCTTTCCGTTATCTCTCTTCCACCCATCATCATCTTTGATCATCCATGTCCGTTTCTTCACATCCGTGCAGTGAATCGGTCGCTGGATCACCGGAATGGGTTTGAGGTTCTGTATGAGGAGATTCGAAACGCCGCATTGCTTCCCCTGCTTGTACTTCAAAATGTCTTCGATGGTCATCTGGAACTCGGTGGCAAAATTCTTGAGCGTCATCGCGTCTTTACAATTCTCGTCCAGAAACACCTGAATGTTGAAATTGTTGTTGCGAACATTGTTAATATTGTTTGTCGTATTCCCTATTTTAGGAATAATGTCCCGAATGATCTTGTTTTGCTCATGGACCATGTTGAGAAGGTCGGTCTTCGAAAGCTCCTCTAGAGAATCGGGTTTTGCGATTATTTTATTACACACGCCCTCTTCAGGTATGTAGGCACATTTTCTCTTGTGCTTGTGCAAACTTTGGCGATGCGTGTAGGATTTTCCACACTCACAATGAAAATCTGCTACTTTTTGCTCCTTTTTGTCAGCATTTGTAAGTCGTTTATGTTTCAGTGTTAAAAGATGCTTGTTATAGTTACTCCTTCGTGATGTATTATAGTCACACAATTCGCAAGTAAAAATCCCGTGCTCCTTTTTGCTACTTTTTGTGTCAGCCGCGTCAGTCATTTACCCTAAACACAGAAAATATTTTTAGGTTGTTTTTTGGGTGGCATAGTGCCCTTTTTTCGGCACTACATAAGGTCCCTACATAGGTTGCTTCAAAATTTTGCGGGTTTTCCCTACATAATGTAGGTAAAGTCACTTTTTTTGTCACTTTTTACAGAGGTTTGAAACCTATTTTTCAAAAATGGAAATTTAGTGTTTTTTTTCTGTTTTTCAAAATGAAGGATTGGGTCTGTGTTTTTTTGTTTTTTTTGGTAAAAAAGGTGACACATGGAATATATTTGGATGTGTTTATTTTGTTGTGGCAGCGTTGTTGGTGTCAATCAATATGATGTAGTTGATGTCGCAAATAAAGTTTATAAAAACGTTGTTAGTTTAGACCTTAAAATATATTAAAAACTAATTATTAATATATTTAATGGAAACATTAGGAACTAATTATGGTGGTTGGAGCATACCTATGAATTGCAAGTTAGATGAAAACAGTGTAATATATTCTGGTGGTGTAGGTGAAGATATATCTTTTGATTTGAAAATAAACGATAAATATCAATGTAATATTATTTTAATAGATCCAACAAATAGAGCATTAAAACATTTTGAAGAAGTTAAAACTTATTACGCTACAAACAAATTTACATTTTCAGGAGATATTCAACCTGATTACTTAAATAATATACAAAATTTAAATCCTGATTTCGGTAAATTTATGTATATTAATAAAGGATTATATAGAGGAAAAACCGTTTTAAAATTCTATAAACAAACAAACCCTCAATATGTTTCACAATCTCTTGTCGATAATATGTTTGGCAATGATTATGATGAAGTTGAAGTAGATTCAATTAAAAATATTATGAGCGATTTAAATCATACTAAAATAGATTTGTTAAAATTAGATATAGAAGGTTCTGAAATAGATGTATTGAACCAGATGTTAGATGACAAAATATATCCAAAATTTTTATGTATAGAATTTGATTTATTACTAAAAAGAAAAGATCCAAATAAATTAACAGAAAAAATAGTTAACAGATTACAAGAAAATAATTATAAAATTCTAGAAAATAAAGATTTAAATATTACATTTGAAAGATTATAATGTCTAATTACGCACCGAGTAGTTTTTGTTTTATTTCAACGTATAATTGTAGTCATGAATTAATTGGTATGTTATTATCATTATCAATACATCATAAAAATAGTAAGGTATATGGATTAATTGACACAGAAACCAAAAATCGTTTAGATATAATTAAACCACAATTGAGATTACATTTGTTTTTGAATTTAACGTTAGATAAATATAGCAATAAAAATAGAAATATTATGGTAAATGAAGGTATATGGGATGAGTTCCAAATGCAAAAAGCAAATGTAATTAAATATGCTCTTGAAAATGAAACAGATACAATGTTTTTAGATAGCGACATCATTTTTTTAAATCCTATAAATGTTATTGACAAATCAAAAGAGTTAGGGGTCTCTCCACATTATATAAAAAAATCAAATACTGATGAAGTCGGATATTATAACGGAGGATGTTTGTGGACTAAAAATAAAAATGTTCCGAATGATTGGATTGAATTTACGAAAACATCACGTTATCATGACCAAGCATCAATCGAAGATTTAGCGAAGAAATATGACACACAAGAATTTGGAGAAGAATTAAATTATATGCCATGGAGAATAATCCTATCAGATAATCCTAGTAAAACTAAATCTCAAATAACAATTGCAAACAATGAAATAAATATAAATAACAAACCTCTTATATTTTTACACACACATTTTCACGACAAAAGATTTGTCGAAGCAAATTCTATTTTTATTAATGCATTGAAAACTCTGAAACGACACAAAGAATTATTAATAATTAACCGAATAATTAATAATAAATGGATTATTAAAATACCCAAACAACCCCGAAATGATATATGGAATCATAACAACGATAGTTTTCGAGAATTAGCATTATTAATGAAACAAAATAATAGCGATGTTGATATACATTTAACAGACAGCGGACATTGTTGGTTAGGTAATGATATTTTATTATATGATCGTCCAACACATTTATGGTTCAATAATGAACTAGTGTCATCAAGTTTAATTCTACTTGGTAATGGTGATATTAATAAAGAAGGCAAACTAATAAAACAGAATAATTTAAATGTTAGTCCATGGATTTTTTGGCCAAGAAGACCATCAATACTAGAAAATATATTAACAAACAAAGGTATTCACTCTTATAAAGATAGAACGATTGAAAGCATATTTATAGGAAATTATGAAAATAGTGAGCAGGCAAAATATAGAAATACTCAAATTGATTGGAGTTCAGTATTAACAGAATTTCATTGCACTTCTGGTAATAAACATAAATTCACTCACGAAGAGTATTTGATAAAATTACGCAATTCGCGTTATGGTTTGTGTTTACGCGGTTATGGTAGCAAATGTCATCGCGAAGTAGAATTAATGGCATTCGGAACAGTTCCAATAGTAACACCCGAAGTTACTGTAGAATCTTATATGGAACCATTGGTTGAAAATAAACATTACATAGCAGTAAAAGACCAAGAAGAATTAGTAGAAAAACTAAAAGTAATAACAGAAGCTGATTGGAATTTAATGTCTAATGCGTGTTACGAATGGTATCAACAAAACGTTTATAGTAAACAAAGCTTTACTAATATGATTTATAAACTATTGTATGAATTCTGAGTAATTTAAATGCTGATTAAAGACATAAGTTGTCGTGCGAGAATAGATAAATTAAATCACTTATAAAAATCTTTTTATATATTATATTATATTATATTATTAGAGTTATGCTATTTCAAGAAATCATAGAAGAACAGACTACGATAGAAAATGTTAAAATTTATCAAGAAGAAAATTTAAAACCTATTGAAAACAATGTAATGCTAAATTAAAATAAAAAAAAATAAGATTATAAACAATCCTCCTGTGAGTATTCCTTGGAGAGGGAGATCTATAGCGTGGAAAGTTATGATTGAAGACACATTAAAAAAATTTTCTGTATCAGAATGTAGCATTAAAATAAATCTTGATGATCACCCCAAAAAAGGTCATTTTAATTTTTGTCGTCCAATAAATAATAATAAAGGGTATTTTATTATACCTAATTTTCGTTTTACACACGATTCTATAATACATGACTATAAATGGTTAAATGACGATTGTGAAGGTGTAAAATGGGAAGATACAAAATCTTTTATATTTGAAAATGATACATTGCCCTTTGAAGATAAAAAAAATAGTTTTTTTTTTTCAGGTAGACCTCTCTATAAAATTGATAACAATGAGTGGGGATATGATCTTGACTATTTGCTAAGTGGATATCTTAATATGCATCCAAATTATGTTGTAATTATGAGAGATTTACAAATTTCTATGAAAAATAGATTTTTTTTGATCGAAAAAATATTTGAATCCAAAAGTCCGTATAACTATTTCAATCAAGAATTAATTAATAAATTAATAACAATATATAAAAATAATATTTTATAATATATATATACATAATGTTCAATTATCACAATAAGACATTGAATCTATTAAAAAAATCTGGATTAAATGCAAATAAAATATTAGATATTGGTTGCAATAAAGGAGATTGGACAAAAGCTACTAAGTTAGTGTATCCTAATGCAGAGTATTATTTATTTGATGGAGAAAATCATAATATAACAACTAATGAAAACACTAAATTCTATAATGTTATATTATCAGATAATATAAAAGATGTAGAATGGAACTTCGATGGTTTATCATGTGGAAACAGTTATTACATTGAAAATACTGACTTATTTAAAAAAAAATGTAAAACAGAAAAACGAAAAACGAATACTTTGAATAATATTTTTAAAAATTTTGATAATAATACCATTTTCGATATAGTTAAATTAGACACACAAGGTTCCGAACTTGATATTCTAAGTGGATTTGATCAATTTATTGAAAACGTCCAGGTTATTATCATAGAAATACCTTTTTTTGGCGAATATAATAAAAACTCACCAAACTTCTATGATTATATTGAATATATGAAAAAAAATAATTTTATTCCATTTGATATATCCGAAGTACATAATATTGGTTTTATAAACCAAATAGATATCGCTTTTATTAAAAAAGATAATAATATAATTAATAAATTTCAAAGACATTTAGAAATTTGGAATATGAAATAGAATTCAAGCAAAAAAAAAGCATCTGGAAAATCTAGAACAAAAAAAAACATACAAGTTTACACCTTTTATCATTTAAAACGCCGATTTTAATATGAGAAATTATAGATAATTCTTTCTAATTTTTCGTGTCTTTTTATTTGATACATATTTTTCAGGTCTTTAGTAAGCTCCCTTAAAAATATTTCTATATTTTTCTTTTGGTATGCCAATGACTTCTCTCTCAAAATATCAAAAATAGAATTATTTCGTTTCACATTCTTTCATTAGTTCTATATCTTTATTTTGAATAATTGAAAAAATGAATTCATCATCAATGATTTTATACATATCACTAATATATTTATAATCTGATAATAAGTTTTTGTAATTTCCATCTATACCATTGTTAGTAAATCTATTTTTTCCTTTTACATACCATAAATTTTTCAAAGTGAGTCCTGTTATATGATAACATATGCCATATGATTTTAACTCTTCTATTGAAATATCTCCATTATTTAATGTAACTAACTCACATGCCTTTTCACTTACATTACCACATTTATCGTGTCTCCAGAAACCTAGATATGTGTTGAAGTTATTATTATTCTTTCTCAAATTAAATAAATATGTTTTACAAGGATGATATGAATGGTTCATTATATTTCTTCTACAAGCATTAAAATACCATGGTTGTAAACATAATTTCAATTCATCTACTGTATTTGAAGGATAGCTTTCTACAAAATGAAATGAATACATTCCTTCTGATTCTATTTTTTCTTTTAATTTTTTCATATTTGATGAATATAAAAATTCATCATCATCAACCGAAATGTAAAAATCATTCGCATTTATTTTGATAACATTAAATATAATATTAAAAACAGCATTTTTAACTTTATTGAAATGAGTTACCTCTTTATAATAAACTGGTGTTTTATACAGTATAAAAATATAATCTACATTATTCTTTTGTAAATTGTAGATTTCTACATTTTGTATGAGAGGTGTATTGATACTTAATTTTATAGGATTTGTTACAGTATTCTCCATATAGTTTTCGAAAATGTATCTATATGTTTCTTCATCTGTATATCCTACATTGAAAATAAATTTTTTACAACCCCATACTTCCCTGTAAAAATGTATAAACGAAAAAAAGGTAGGTGTATAATTTTTAAAAAATGTAATTGTTGTATAATTTCGTTCCATATTAAAAAATATAAATAATAATCTTTATATTTTAAATCACCAATAGCAATTATTTTCACATACACGAGGATTATTTGAAAGAGTTGATGGTTTATCTTCGTTCATAACTGAACACCAATTATCATTCATTAATTTTGAAATTATTGGATGATTTATCCAACGATTACCCTTGATTCCAAAGAACAATTGAAGTCCACCACCAATATACATCACACTTTTTTTAAGATCGCTATATATATAATCTGATATTATCATTCCAAAACCACCACAACTCACTAATGCAATATCAAAATCAAATTCTTCACATATTCGTGAAATGTCATTTTTCATAATATCATAATGAGATTGCCATGAATTTGAATCATGATTGCCACAGTTCTGTTGTGGAGGTTTATATACGTAAAAATCAGTAGATTCATCAAATATAGGTTTATCAAATATTGATGTATGGTTTGACAGTTGCGTTTCAATTGTATGTTTATGAGATGATATTATCAATACCTTTTTATTAATAAAGTATTTATTAAATTTGTATTCTGGTTCTTGCATAAAATAAAAAGGTTCCAATGCTTGAGCACATATTCGTTTTTGATTTGGAAAATTGTTATCTAAAAAAGTATAATAATCCTTTGCTTGTATATACATTCCACCCGACCATACAGCAAGGAGTGAACTATTTTGACACGATTTTATATACATATTAACATATTTCTTCACATCATCATTATTCAAAAATTGAATACCTGCAGTAGTCAACATTTCATATAATAAATTTTGGGAAATATTTTTATTGTAGAGTAGTTTACCACAAAAGTTGGGTTCGTTTCCAGACAATCTACCGATGAAAAATGGTTTGTTATTATCAAACATACACAGCTGTAAGTATATAAATGATTCCCTTTTTTCTTCATCTGTAAAAGAATTTGAAATATTAGAGAAATTCATTATATACAAGATATATTTAATATTTAAACAGTTAATTTTAAATATAATAATGGATTTACCAATTATTATATTTCACTTAGGTTATAAAGAATATGTTAGTCTATCTTTGTTACAGGCGTTAAAATATAACAAAAATGTAATACTTATCACAGATGTTGTTGATGAATATAATAACATCGATGGTGCTACTATTATTGATTATAATAAATACAATAAAAATGCTACTAATTTTAAAAAATGGTACATACATTTATCTACTAACTCACCAATTATAGAATTATTGTGCATCATTCGATGGATGATTATATATGATTATATGTATAGTAATAATATTGAGAGAGCTTTTATATGTGATAGTGATGTTTTGATATATGATAATATCACACAGATAGATAATAATCATTTATGTGATAAGGAATTCATGTTATGTAGTTCACCATCAAAAAATATTACTGGAGGTCAAAGTATATGGAGTTCAACAAAATTAAGAGAATTCACCGAATTTATTTTTAATTTTTATACTAATCAAAAAAACAGGTCAACTATGGTTGAATGGTTCAAACAAAATAATAAAGACGGTGGAATATGTGACATGACATTATTGTATTATTTTTCTCATAATGAAACTGTATTTAAAGGATTAAGATTACCAGATTTTCCTTATTTTGAAAGTGATTTAACACAAATATTCAACGAGGAATTCACGTTTGATTTGCATCTAGCATCACCCGGTAATCATATTTATCAAGACGAATGGGAAAGCGATAACAGAAAAAATAAAAATATTAAATATATAGATAGTAAACCATACTGTTATAATAAAAGAATAAATAAAGATATAAGATTTATTTTATTACATTTTCAAGGTAATAATAAAAATTTTATGAAAGAATATTATATTAAAACAGAGTAATTTCATATAACGTTAATGATATTTAAACATTAATGATATATTAACTTTATAAATCGTTCTCTATTTACTGACCCATCGTATTAAGATTCGTTTTTAATGAAACGTTCAATGAGTAATTTATGTTTTGCAGCCAAGTTAGCAGCATTTTCTCTCAACTTGCGCGTCTTATTTACACCGTCGTGATTGTAATTTCTGTCATTATTTATCACATAACGAGGTTGTCCCCCTTCATTGCTACAAAAATGTTGATGTAAAGGATAAAAATGATTCGGTCGATATACATGGTTATACCAATCGTCACAACACCAGTTAATGATTTCCTCGGGGAAAAACCAACCGAACATATCCATATGTTTTCGTGATACAAACGCTTGTGTCAAAATGGCAGAATTGTTGTTGATTGGTCCAGCCAGTCCGATATCATCATGCTGTTCCAACACTTGGATGCAATCGTTTACCCATCCACTTGTCAGAAACACAATATCATCTCCGCATTGATAAAAGTAATCACAGCCATCGTCGTATGACTGCTTGAACAATACATTCCACATTTTAGTAAGATGACCTTTTTGAATGTTTGCGTAATGAATGAATTTGAAATCTACATTCTTGAATACGTCTGAAAAACGACGCAACTCATCCTGTTGTGTAGATTGCGACAAAATACGGTCGTCCGCATCGCAACCTATATAGAAAGTATAGGTATGTTCCTTATTTTGTGTCAATAAGAACGTTTTAACGCTCATATTCATCAGGTATGTATCTTTGATCGAACTCCAATTGTCGCGTCCACGCGATGTGCTTGGTATCAAAAGTGCAATGTGTTTTGTATCAGATTGGTTTAAGTTATTTGTTGTTGCCATATAACTTAAAACATTGAATCATCTTTATTATTTTGTTTTGTTTTGTTTTGTTTTGTTTTATTTTGTTTTGTTTTAACCCGTTGAAAATATTGTGAACTATATCAAAAATCCTCCTCCTTCTTGAGGGCGAGCATTTGAGGCACCAATATCGTCTTCATATACGTTTTTTTCGTAAACATCGTCTTCGTAAACATCGTCTTTGTAAACATCGTCTTCGTAGTAACGCCCATTACCATAGACATCATTTTCTCTATTCTCAATAAAACAACTTATTTCCCAAAGCAACATCAAGACGCATCCCCAACAAAACATTCGTGTCATAGAAACCAAAAGGTTGCGGCATCTTCTGCTTTTCAACACAATGCTTATTCTCTCCACATAACTCAATACAAGCACGCCTTCGCTAGAACAAACCAGGCAACTGACCGAATTGGTTGGTGGACGTGTCTGAATCCACTTTTGAAAACAAGATGAGTGAACAAAATACGCACAATCGCATTTTGCAACAATATGTTTGGAATGTGGAACGCACGCACGCTTTTCACCATCATACACCTCTAAACAAATGACACACACCTTTTCAACCAACTTATTTCGGTCGCTCGTAATGGCACCGTCATTGATAGCATCATCATTGATAGCGTCATCATTGATAGCGTGATGATTACCCACACCATAAAGTTCGATTATTTTGATTTCGCTCTTTATCCGAACATCTTTAGCATCAACATTCACAACACATTTGCCTTCGCATTCACCTTCGCCTACGAGTTCGCGCACGAGTTCACAATGATCTTCGCTCATATGTTATCTGTGAATATTTTTACACGAATCGTTTAAACCATAGTGAAATTACCTTTTCGTATTTTATAATGGAGATTGCGACCGCGCTGAATAATGCTATTGAGCAACTCAACGAAAGGAAAAAGGAAATTCAAGCAAAAATCACCGGCGAGACGACGGAAATACAAACGCTTACTGAGCAAATGACCGCTATGGAGGAGCGCATCGAGACCCTCACTAACTCACTGAGTAAATCGGAGAGTGAACTCGTCCAATTGAACAATACCATTGTAGAGACGGAGGCCGGTTACCAGAAGATTGTGGAAGCAGGCGAGACCCTGATGACTATCGTCTCTCAAAACCTTCCGAAATTTGTCGGCGAACAACAAAATGATTCCGCGACACCGACAAACAGAACCGATCCACTCGACGCATTCAAAATATAGTGCCATCCCTCGCACCACTTTCATCTGTCTTATGATAACATACATCCGTTTTGGTTCCCGCCGCACATTGCATCCATAAAACTAGACCACAGCGCATTTATGTCCCAACGTTCCCTATAGTCCTTCTCAATACAGTTGTTAATAATAGAGCGTATCTTCCGTTCCTTCACGAGTTTCGTGGAGAATAAGAGGTCTGGGTTCGTAAAATATGTCCCAATTGTTTGGGTATTGTAATCCAGGAAAGGGCGGCTTCCCGAGAACACATAGTATATGATAAGACCAAGACTGTAAACGTCGGCACTCAGGTCGTAATACTGACCAAAGTAAACTTCTGGTGCCATGTAACGTATGGTTCCCGTCGTCCCCGTCATCTTGTATGGTTCGGTCTCAGGCATAAACCGACTCAGTCCAAAATCGGTCAGTTTCACATTGTAAAATTTATCGATCATTATGTTTTCTGGTTTCAGATCGCGGTATATCACTGCTGGTTTGCACGAGTGGAGAAATTTAATCACGTTAATCAGTTGCATACAAATATGATATTTTTGATGATTGGAGATATTGCTCATCTTTCTCTCGACTAACTCGCGGAGATTTACCCCATCAATCTTCTCCATAAGAATCATAAACTCGTGATTTTTGAAACTGTAGCTGAAGCCTAGAAACTGGACAAGATTCGGATGTCTGAGTCCCGACCAAACATCAATCTCTTTGAGTAGCACGTTGAGCAAATCCAGTTTATTCGTTTTTGTCATTTTCACTACGATGTTCAATCCTCGCCACTGACAATCATGTATCACCGAATTACTCCCTTCCCCAATTTTCTTGCCAATCTTGATTTCATCCTCGCTCACTAACCAACGCTCGTCAGAACCTTTCTTAAAGAGTTCGGTTATCTTATCAACAAGCACTTTTTGATCGGTATATTCCAAACGTTGAAAACTTGGATAATTCGCTAATTTATTAAAGTTCTTTTGGTCGTCGTCATCTGTTTTCTCTTCTTGTTTGGCAGGACGCTCCTGCGCATCATTCGATTCTAGCGCATCATTCGAATTCATCCAAGTATGAATATTTGTTGATTTTTGTTTAAATATGTTACATAGAATATCATATGTTGATAGTATTGATTTCGTTAAAGTTTAGATATAAGGATATTAATATATAGCATGTCCCTTACTCCTCTCACAGAATGTAGCGATAAACTTGTGTGCGATAAACTTGTGTGCGATAAACTTGTGTGCGATAAACTTGTGTGCGATAAACTTGTGTGCGATAAAGAAAATATTGTGCTGAAGAAAAACAAGGAAAACAACAACGCATTTTCATTGGAATTCGATGTGATGAATCCAAATATTATGCTGCGGAAACTAATCGACCTTAAACTGTATCAACTCATGTTTGAACTGAATAAGGACGTCTTGGAACGCGTCGAAACGTTGCGCTCGAGGGATGACGGGTCTATCGACGTTCTCTTAGTGTTCAAACGTTTTGGCAGCGAATTAGGTATTGCTCAAAAATATATGCTCCTCAACACAACACGCGAAGAGGATGCCGTTTCGGGTGAGATCCGGATTTTGAGCATGAGCATTCCTTATGAGGGTGATATTCGCGGTTGCGATGTGGTCACCAGCAGCTACGCTGATTTAGTGGTCTCGCCTCGCACAGAGCATCACGTAGATGTGAGATACGCATTTCATATGGACTTGGTGGATGATCTGCCCACTTACATGGAGAACATCGCCGGTCTTCTTATGAAGAAAATATTCTTCCGTTTAAAAACATTTATAGAGAAAATGTCGTAGTATAACACTTCATGGGACAAGAGCTTGTTTTGAACTTGGTATTCGTGTCTCGAACATTCGCAACTTTCTTCAAATATTGTTTCCTATATGCGTTGGGTTATTACAATTCATTCGAATGTTTCAAGAAATGCACAGAAGAATTGGGAAAGTTGAATATATTCTTTGTAAAGGCGCTCCAAGCCCTTTCGACAAACGCCAACTTGCTGACCCAAGAACAAATCGATTATGTCACGGTCTACACCGACCACGTCCCGTTCGAACCGTGCGAGGTCAGCGGCGAGTTCGCACAATCGCTACAGCATACTGCCCGCGAGCACGGACACACGCTCGAGTTCGACCGCAACGCAGCACCGGTAAAATCGGGGATGATTGCGCTCGTCTACTCTGCCAAGCTCAATTCGAAACCGGTGGTAATCAAGGTGATGCGAGCAGGAGTGAAGAAGCGTCTCGAAGACGCGCTGCGAAAAGTCCACTTTTTGGTAAGGGTGGTATCGTGGTTTCCTTATGTTCGGAATCTCCAACTTCTCGATATATTTACAGAGAATCGGTCGAATCTGATTACGCAGACAAATTTCACAAACGAAAAGGATAATATCCTGCGCATGTTCAAGAACTGCGAGCATACTGAGTACATCAACGTCCCCGCGGTCTACCCCGAGTTCACAAATGCGAACGACTCCATCATTGTGATGAGTTATTTGGAGGGTAAGAAACTCGACGAACTTGTTGACGACGAGAAGGACGAGTATTGTCGTCTACTAGCAAAGTTCGGGATGAAGTGCTTGCTGTTCAACCGTTTTTATCACGCCGACCTACATCCGGGTAATATCGTCTTTATGAAGGACGCGGACGGAAACTTCCAACTCGGTATTCTGGATTACGGCATTATGGGGGAAATCACAAAGGAGGAGCAGGCATATTTCCATAAATTTTTTGTGAGCATTGCCAGCGCGCGCGATGGGGGCGCGGCAGCAGCCGACAACATTTTGGACGGGCTCGTACAACCGATGTCCCTTATGAAAGAGCTCTCTGCGTGGGACCACAATAATCTTCGCGCAGAAATCGGGGGTATTATAGGCGAGGTGCTACACAAGGTGCGCAATTTCACTCCGGAAGACATGTTCCGGATAAACACCGTGCTTCGAAAATACAAACTGTCTCTTTCGAAAAGTTTCTGTCGCATCGAGTTATCCCTCGCGATTGCCGACAGCGTGAGCACGAAATTGTCGCATAAGACAAGCTATTTGGAGAACGTCAAAGAAGCAGTGAATTCCATGTTTGAGACGAGTATCATAGATTGTGCGCGAGACGAACACTAAAATTGAATGGTTTAAAAAACTCATCACTATATATTATTGTACAAGTGATGAATTTCGTTCTCATTGATGGCAGTTACTACATATTCTACCGCTATTACGCGCTTTGCGTCTGGTATAAACTGCGGAAGAAACCCGAAGACCCCGATATTCCATTCGAGAGCGAGATGTTTATGGAAAAGTTTCGGGACACGTTTGTCAGCAAGATCGCGGAGATGGATAGTATGTTAGGCATCGACCAGTCCGTCAAATATGTGGGCAAGGATTGTCCAAAGCATACCATTTGGCGAAACGCGCACATCGAAAATTACAAGGGAGGTCGTGGCGGCGATGACATTAGTTCCCTTTTTAAAGTCGCGTATTCGGAAGGACTATTTGCGAAGGCCGACTGTAAAGGCGTTCTAGAATATCCGACATTGGAGGCAGATGACTGCATCGCGTTGGCCGCGCAACATATTCGACAAAAATATCCCGATGCAAAGGTGTGGATTATTACCAGCGATATGGATTACCTCCAGATTGCGTGCGATCCATGGATTACCCTTGTCGATTTGAAGTATAAGAATCTCACCACGAGCAAAACCTCGTTTCAAGACGCCAAGAAAGACCTGTTTTGTAAAATCGTGGCCGGGGACAAGAGCGATAATATTCCCTCGGTTCTCCCACGATGCGGTATCAAGACCGCCGCCAAGTATTACGAGAATCGCGATTTGTTCGAACGTAAACTGAAAGAATGCGATGGGGCTGCCGAGCGTCTGGAGAGAAATACAACCATTGTAGACTTTGCCTGTATTCCAGATGAACTTAAGACAGGATTTAATGCTATTGTTGCCGATACTATTGTTGCAGATGCTATTGTTGCCGATCTGTTATAAGCGAACTATTTGTAATGTGTAATAAAATTGATATAAAATTTTCTTATATCAATATAAGAACCATACCAAGATTAACGCGCATAACGATGCGGTTTCGCATATTCTTTGTGTTGTGGACTTTTGCCCACAACACTGAAGCATTCCCCCCCATGTATAAATTCGTACGCGTTAATTGCAAGATTATGAAACGCGAGGCTGTGCGGACGATTTTACCTAAAATGAATTCCATCGTCGAAGATGAAAGCAGTCTTATCGAGAGAAGCGTGTCGATTTTAAGCGATAATGCGGTAAACGAAATGTTGTATCTCTTGAAATTCTACCATATGACAAACGATACGTCGTCATCGTTCCTTTACATCTTGTCATATGAGTTGATTTGGGTAGCATATCAGTTGCACAAGAAAAACATGCTCTCGAAGAATGCATTTGACATCAGCAATGAAGACTCACATAAACTTCTGAAACAACTCATGCTCAATGTTACATTGTATATACTTCTTAAAAACCTTGTAATCAACAATGTGATTTCTGAGATAAACAAGGACTATATTATCAAATAATAGTAAATAATAGTAAATAAAGAGGATTTTGTTCTTTATTTACTAATACGATACCAATATATATATATTTATGAGATTATGTAATGCATATTTTTTATTTTTTGGTGTATCAAGGAATACGATTGCTAATTATTTCAAGAAAATCAGCACTAAATTACGATATCAGATGACGTTTCAGAGCGAGAGTTCGCAGCCGTGAACACCAACCTCTGGCGCATAAGTCCCCTGTGCTGTGAGGAGCGCGGTCGATGTGCCCACGACAACAAGGGTGATGACCCAGCCGAAAATAGTTTTCCACACTATCGACCAATTGACACCTTCACAAGTGCGCGGATTTTCCAGTGCCGCAACGCCAATCGTCGCTCCAACTTGGCAGTGCGTGGTAGAGAGTGGGATTTGTAACCGGCTGCCACCGATAATGACGATTGCGGAGGCCAACTCGATCGCAACCCCTCTCGATGGGGTTATTTTACACAGTTTCAACCCGATGGCATAGATGATTTTATACCCGTAGAGAATGAGCCCAATGGTGATGCCAACTCCGCCGAATCCCAGTATCCAGTAGGCGTCGCTCTCCAAATCGTTGTTCTTGTGTACTGCCCCGTCTCGTCCTATCAAATAAATGGCGGCAAATGGTCCAATCGCATTCGCCACGTCGTTCGCACCGTGACTGAACGACGCACATATTGCGGTGAACACCTGTAACGATTTAAAATACTCTTCTGTTTTAGGGTCGAACTTCTCCGCGTCCGTATGGATTTCGGTGACTCGGCTATTGTCGTTTACAATCGTGTCTAAATCTTTGTTCAGATTTGCTTCCACGTGTTGAACAATGGAAGAGCAGCACCCGATTTTTCCCCGGTCGTGTTCGTGTTCGTGTTCGCCACAGTTCATTTTGGTTTCTTGGTGACCCGAACCGACATAAAAAATCTCCCCGTCCTCTACAATATCGAGGTCGATAATCGCACCAAACTTTCGGTTCACTCGCTTTCTAATATGACCGGTGAATGGGCAGACAACGACCGCAACCACTGCACCAATTCCAAACGACCACGCGCACGCAACATCGAATGAGGTGTCGTCAAGACCCAGTCCCTTAGCGCCCTTGTAGACAATAAAGAATGCGTTAAGCGTGACAACCGAGCCAATGAGAAGGGGGAACAGGTAGGTGGTTCGGTCAAAACTGTGCTTACTCCGGAGGACAAGGCAGCGAATCGTGGCAAATAATGAGGTCGAGATGATTGCCGATAACACGGGCGAAACAAACCATGAAACTACGATTCCGGAGACACCGCCAATGTAGGGGAATGTGTCTCTTGATTCATACCATGTCACGCAATCAACTCCCTTGAGGGCAACCGTCATTCCAATCATTCCTCCAACGCACGAATGGGTCGTCGAAACTGGCATCTCGTAGCGTGATGCGATGAACAACCACATCCCCACCGAAAAACATACGCACATAGACCCATACATAAGGGCACCTGGGTCATCCTCGAAACATTCGTAATCGGCAATCCCCTTGCGAATCGTTTTTGTGACGTGACTTCCCATTAATAGGGCACCGCTCGTTTCAAAGATGCTGGCCAGAACAACTGCCTCCTTCATTGTAAGCGATTTAGACCCGACCGACGTTGCAAAAGCATTAGCGACGTCATTCGCACCAATGCCCATTGCCGCAACGAACGAAAAAATACCTCCTGCGACTACTATCCACGTATACATAGATATGTATATGTGGATGAATAAAATTTTAAGTGCTTTTCATAGATTTGTGGATTACATTTTTACATTTTACATCTAGAATAGCGGAGCATCGGTGATGACTTCCTGCGCAATCATTCCAAGTGACGCAATCATCGCAAGACGACCGTTATTAAGTTCCTTATTTGACAGGTCTACAAATGCGCTGTCGGAAAGCACGTCGGCAAGATGAAAACCCATATCGCCCGGTTGGTAATCATCGCGCAACTTGAACGCCGAAGGCGAACCATCGGCAAACGGATTCTTGTATCCACGAATCATCGTGGTAAACTCGCCCATCAGAATAAGAGCAGCAATACCAATCTGATAGTCGGTCGAAAGATGGTCGTATGCGTGAATCGCAGGTGCGTGTGACTGGGTCTCTAGAAGTGGAATTGACGTGGCGGAGATCATACCCCATCGGGCATGCTTCAGTTCGGCCTCACGAAGCCGCGCGAACTCATAAGACGGAACCTGATACGAAAATCCGATTGGGTCAAACTTGCTTGAAAATGGCGCGGTTACACCAACACCATCAATAGAAGGAACCTGGTATCCAAAGGTCATTCCGGAAACAGAGGCTAGAAGAACGGTGAGAAACGACGAGGACATCATAATACACAAATATACAGCATCGTATTTAAACCACTTTCACATATATTTTTACCAAGACACCCCCTTAACACATCCATAAAATTTAGTTGATGAGGAAGCTGTTAAATATGTCTTGCTCTTTCTTCTTCTTCTGTTGTTCTGCTTTACGGAGTGTTTCTAGTGCTTGTCTCTCCTCCTCTGCGGAGATTTCATTATCGTTGTTCTTGTCCACCAGTTCGGCGATCTTTTGTAACCGAGCAGGCAGGACACAGAATCGACTGTTTTCGTTGAAAAGGTAGTCGGAGAGAACGATGAACGACGCGGTCATAAGTGTTGAAATTACAATATCATGTGTAGCCATAAAGACAATGGCAAATATAAGCAGTTCGCGTCCCAATCCATTGCGTAAAGCCTGCTCTTGGGTCTTCGTAAAGCCCAACTCTATATATCTTGAGCCAATGTTAATGAGAAGCATTGTTATACCCAATACAAATTTGCTGTTGTTTAGCGAGTTAAGTGAATTTTGAATACTACTTGGCATTTCGACACGTATTTTTGAGGATAATATGTCGGACATTTTCGATTGAACTAATGCGGTCTTTGACGGCATATTTAATAGTAAGTGAGAAAAATAAAATCTGAAAACTAAAGGCGATGTACGCGGATATATCTTTTCGTGGTTGATTTAATACTGTCCATTTTCTCTTTCGCAAAACGACCGGCCTCGCGCTTACACTTTCGCATTGTTTGCATACCGCTTTTATACACGCGCGTCTTCTCTACGAAGCCTTCCATTTTCTCTCTTCCGTAAATAATCTCAACTAAAGTAACAATCAACAAACTCACTACACCAAAGACAAAGAGTCTCTTCGCAATGGACGACATATTAGATAGATAGATATATATTAATCTGGTCATTAAAATATATCTGTTTTTGAGGAAAATTATATTATTGCTCTCAAGATAATCTAGTACATTTTAGTGAATTCCTCATTAGAACATTTACCTTGTTGGAGTTTTCTCTCTTTATCAATGCGCTCATTACTACTCGTAATTCCTATATTAGAAAGCAACGATCCAATAAACGTTTCTTTTCCCTCGGCATCGACCTCTTCGGCATCATCGGCATCGGCATCATCGGCATCGGCATCATCGGCATCATCGGCATCATCGGCATCGGCATCATCGGCATCGGCATCATCGGCATCAACCTCTTCCACATCAGCATCGGCATCGGCATCCGCTTCGGCATCGGCATCCGCATCCGCTTCGGCATCAGCATCTTTACTCGCGTCATCATCCTCATCTTTTTCACCAGAACCACGAATAATATTCGATATATCGGAAACCTCGAACCCTTCGTAATTGTTCTCGAGAATAAGAACCATAGCCGTAGCCGCGATAATTCCATAAAGCTTATTATGCGAAGCAGCGCCGATCACAGCAATAATCATAAGTATCTTGCCCAAGATACTTCCGCTAAATTTTACTAAACTTCTGGGTCTTGTGTATACAATAAACGCAATAATAGGAAGCACAATGAACTCAATACCTTTCATCATATAACATAACAAGAGAGAATTATTCACTTTGTTTTGAAAATAATAATATCTCATTTTCTTATAGATATGTCGTTTCCTTTAGCATGGGCACCATTCGATAATGATGAAACCTCCCAAAATACAGATATAGAAAAAAAGAAATCTACTAAAAACAAAACCCTAAAGAAACACACCAAGCCAAATGTGGCGGCAATTATTGATAAAATCCACGCCAATTCTTCGGATGGCAGCAACGGAACCGAAGAGGGGATGGCTGATTTCACTCCGCCTCCTATGCCTAAATCAGCAGGCGAAGAGAGAATAGGAACTCGAAAACAAGGCGAACATCAAGATAATGATAATAGTCAAGTCCATCATCTCAATCTAGGCGGTCTTATGGGCAGTGGTGTTCTTACGGGCAGTGGTGTTCGCGATGAAGAACACGGTAGCAACGTCAACGCGTCTACTGAAATGGTCGGCGATGGTGCATTAACTCCAGAATCATTCGGCGACATCAAAAGCACTCAAGTAGAGGATTATTATCGCAAGAACGTGCCCTACTTCACCCAAATGAGCGAACAACCAATTACAAACCGTAATGAGTTGATGAAAAAAATGGACAAAATCCTCTATCTTTTGGAAGAGCAGCAAGATCACAAAACCGGACACGCAACCGAAGAGTTGATTCTTTACTCCTTTGTCGGTGTCTTCCTCATCTTCATTGTTGATTCTTTCGCGCGCGCGGGGAAATATGTTCGGTAATCAGCATAAGCATCAGCATAAGCATAAGCATCAGCATAAGCATCAGCATAAGCATAAGCATCAGCATAAGCATAAGCATCAGCATAAGCATAAGCATCAGCAATAGTATAAGCATCAGCAATAGCATAAGCATCAGCAAAACAAAAAACACTTATTCGCGGGAAACGCGTAAGAGACATAGTTATATAGGAAAAATGCTGATGGTGATTCGAGGAATGGTTTGTATGCGCGGTTGCCCATACATTTTGTGATTATATCATTTCCGCCTACACCATCAATGACAACCCTTGTTGCTTTCCACTCTTGGCAACAAGATGCTAGACCGATTGTAAACCCCGCGTAGTATATTTCGTCAAAATGGCACGCGGACATACTGCTGACGAGTTCAACCGCGCGTTCTCCGTCATAAATTGTCGCGGAATCGCGAAATACGTAGACCGCAATCAATGCTCCGCTCTCCATTATACCTCGTATGGAAATAATACCTGCCGAAAGCATATTGGAAATGTTGCTTACGTCCGGAACAACAACACAATCGTATGAATCTCGCTGCCTCTGCATGAAATCGACAAACAAACCAAGGCACTTTGGTGTCACCTCTAGCACAGTCATCGATGCGTGAGGGAGTTCCACGCGCCGTATGCTTGACACGTCGTATCCGCGCGTAGTGAATGTTGTCAGGGGAACGATCGCGGTCATTTCGCCTTCGCGCTTGAATAGGAAAGTTTTCACATCTTCATCTCGGCGTCGCAAATGATAATAAAGTGTTTGGATGGCTTTTGGTGCGACACCCTTCTTCCGCATTGCCGGATTGACACAAAGATTGTCAACGTAGTACAAAGGAAATGACCCCACTGATTTCAGTGTAATATGTAAAATGCGTGCCGTAATTACCGATAGAATATCTAGATTGGTATCGTTTCTCTCCGGGTTGCTCCCACTCTTTTCCATTTTTTCACCTTCATTTTCTATTTTGGTTGTATCAATTGCCGGATCCCCATTGCCGCCCACGAGCAGGTTGGGTCGTCTATAAATACTTATGTACGAAGGATGATTGGAACCCTTCAAGTATTGGATGATGTGTTTCTCTTCGGGGATATATTCTGCCTCATTGTTTCTTAAGTAATTCTTCCGGATAAATGAAGCAACGCGGGAGACGTCGTCTTCGGACATATCCAGGATTGATTCGGTCCGAATATTTATGAGATTCACATACTTATTTATTTTAGGAAGGTCTTGTTCAATCACTCGATTCGGTCGCAACCAATGTTGCAAATCGTATATATGGAAAACCGGTTGTGTGCTCCAAAAATGGAATTTAATCTTAATGAATGCCCTTAAGATTAAGTAAATCATGATAATAGATGCCGCAATATATAGTAGCATACTTCTGTTTAGAAACTATAATAAAAAGTTGAAGAAAGAACCTATAAATCTATAAATCTATAAATCTATAAACCATTAGTTCACGCACATCGAATAGAAGAGGCGAGTATGATAGTATCCCAACAACCCCGGTATCAGGGTCATCACCGCGTGTCGCCACAAGTGTTTCGGTGTTTTAGTGCTCGCAGACACCCAGAGAAGCGCAACGATGTTGATAACTAGAGTGACCAACGAAAAAATCATCAAGATGTAAAAGTAAACACAGTGGTTCTTGGCAAGTGGAGAGAAAAGGAGATCATTTATTTTTTCTAGGTTATCCATCTTATATAATACAATAACATTAAATAAATGTTGTGGTAATTATTACCTTAAAGTTTGGATCTTCATCACATATCACATGCCTTCCAACATGAATAGGTATATGGATGTCATACCAAGTATACATGCAAACAATTGCTTATTGGTATAATTCTCTCCAAATACAAAATGACCTACTATAAACAGAAGAATAAAATGGAACATATGCCAAACAATATTAACCATTCCCATTGAACCATAACCTAATAGTTTGTATGCGAAATATCCAGATATCGAATACAAAAGTATTCCAACTAAGAGGATTAAACTCTTGTCAAGAGAATATGATTTTTTAAAAAGGACTTGTGCCGATATCTCGAAAAACATCAAAATGATAACATAAATGAAAAAACTGGGGTCCAACATTATTCTGGATTTTGGATATATATTAACAATATTTTATTAACAATATTTTAATACTAACTAATCTAGTTCGGTTTTTCTAATATGTATATGTATTGGGTCGAGTATTGGCAGCGCATCATATCCGTCTGGCTGTGGAGAATAAATCCGGTATCCTTCGCGATGGAAAGCACGGCCTTTTGTGTAGGCATAAAGAGCCGGTGCTCATTTTTCCGGACATCGCCAGTGTCTGTCCGTTTGAATTGCTCATTCATGGACGCCTCGTCCTTCTCAGGGTTATATTCAAAATTGGAGCGATAGTCGTACCCCTTGAACTTTACAACGGTCGAGGTAATCCGCTTCTTCGCGTAGCGTTGGGGAGATATAATGGAAAACGGGTCGCCAGCCGGTAGTATGGGGTCAAACTTGTCCCGATCCACCAGATGAAGCGCCAGGAAACCGCCGGGCGCCAGCCAGTCGTAACAATTTTTCAAGAAGGTCCGCTTGTCCTCAATGTAATAAATGGTGAAATACAGACACGTAATGTGGGTGAACGAACCCTGCGGGAAAAGCATGCTTTCCATCGCATCAGCAACTTTGTAATTGTTATCAGGGTAGGTCGATTTGGATTTCGCCACCATCGATGGGGATACATCGATGCCAACCGCATTGATCCCGTTCGACGCAAAGGCGTCCACGTGATGTCCAGTGCCGCTTCCAATATCGAGGATTTTGCTGTTCTTGCTCGGTTTCGTATGTTTCATGATTGCCCTTATTTCAAAGTCGTTCTTCACTTTGCAAAACACCAGTTTGTCGTAGATATTGCTATAGAAATCATCGTAAATACCATTTCCCGTTTTCACCATAAGTTTCTTGTTTGAAGAATCATCATTCTCAAACCCCTCGGCAGGTTCATACGCCCAATTGACCACAGTTATTGAGGCAATTACCAAGAGGAATGCGTAGAACACTTTTTCCCAAACACTCAGTTTTTTAAAGAGACGCAATAGTTTGTTGGGGTTCGTATATTTCATATTGTATATGTAATATGGTGATATTTTTTGTGTGAAAATGTATTATATGTCAGACACCGAAATAAACGACAAACGTAATCCAAAAGAATTCAAAGGGATTACATTTTCTAAATTCCAAAAGGTGAAGGTGAAAAAGGAACTCATTGATTGTATTGCGTCGGGTAAACTGGAGGCGGCGTGTTATTGGGGTGCGGAATTTATATGTGCGGGACATTATTCCGACCTTTGGGAGTGCCTTATACTCTATGTTTCAAGATACATTCATTTAGGGAGTCCTAAACTGCCGATTTATCTCGCAAAACGTTTTGAGGACTTCAAAACCGTGTTGTCGAACGGATATCTCGACAATGAACTCAGAATGCGAAATAATCCGAAAATAAGAGAAATATTTGCCGAAATCATTGCCGTATTGTCTAATTCGCGCAAAAAACACGCCTTTGAACCGGTGAAACTCCCCAAAACGGGCGTGTTCGATATGACCCACATGGCGACGAAATTAAAAGCGCCCAACATCGGGTATGTGGACGGCACGTTTCGATCGGGGGATCCTAAAGAGCTCTTTGTTGCCGTGAATGAGTTTGCCTACCACATTTCCCGAGAATCCAAGAACGTGGTCTCTGCTTGCTACTGGGTCGAGTGGGCGCTCGAGTTCGAGGTGCTTTGCAAACGTCGCAAAGAGAAATGTCTTTGCGAACGGCGGACATTTGCGCCAGTATCAGAGAATTATCAGTTGGATATCATGTGGTTGATTTGGGAAGTCCTGCTGAAAGAAGTGGAGAAAAGTCGCAATAAAATAGCTTCAAAGGTCATGGAGGCGCTGCTCCAGATATTCTGTATCAAATATACGCCCGGTGTGAAGAAGCGAAGACGCTTCGTCATATATTTCGCGGTGGCACTCCTGTGTGAAAATGTCGACTATGCCGTCGACATCGTGCATAACAAATCATCAATCGACGCCATTGTCAAGAAGATTGACCTCGTATATCGCGACGTCAAGAAAAATGAAATTGCCCCCGCCACCAATTATCTCTTCAATGGTGTGGCCAAAAGCAGCATTGACAAAACAATCGAACGGATTGAAAAAATGAACTCCATTATCCCAGGCATCAACAAACAACAATGAAAGAGCATAAATGAAAGAGCATAAATGAAAGAGCATAAATGAAAGAGCATAAATGAAAGAGCATAAATGAAACAGCATAATGTTAACAAATGGTGCAACACATATGGCCGAATCCGAACAAATGGTATTGGTATTGGATGGATAGCGAAGAAAGGAGTAAACATGAACTCAACTGTCTCCCTTATAAAATGAAAGATTGGATAGATACAGAGTCATTGGAGGGAATACGGAATGTAAGTATCTTTCTTTCAAGACACCCTATGGCAATTAAGTTTTTGACGGAGAACCCACATTTTATTTCGTGGGATTTTTTGTCACTAAACAACAACGCAATCCCTCTCATCGAAAAGAATCTAGACAAGGTAAATTGGAAGTTGCTTTCTCTGAATCCGAACGCGATTCATATTTTGGTTCAACACAAAGAGCGAATTGACTGGAACGCACTGTGCTTGAACCATAATGCGGTGCATCTCTTAGAAGAAAACGTGGAGAGAATCAATTGGGAACTCTTGTCGAAAAATCCGCGCGCAATATACTTGTTGGCTAGGAACCAAGATAAAATAGATTGGCAGGTTCTCTCCGTCAACCCCGGCGCCGCCGAACTCTTGAAACAAAACATCGACAAAATCGATTGGGAAATGCTTTCATGCAATACTTCATGCGCCGACATTTGGAACGACCCAGCGCACCTGAATAAAATAGACTGGTTCTTTCTCTCCGATAATCCAGGCGCAATCGAAATTCTTGAGCGAAACCAGGATAAAATCGACTGGACTATGCTTTCTGGTAATTGTAATGCCATCCAACTGCTGGAAAAATACCCAGAGCGAATTTGTTGGAGCGAGCTCTCCGGGAACCCTGGTGCAGTTCATATTCTCGAGGCAAATCTCGACAAGATAGACTGGGGTAGGCTAAGCGATAACCCAAATGCCTCATCGCTCATTGATAAGCATCACGCGCGTCTCCAGTTACGAACGCTCATAAACAACCGTTGTATTTTCGAATTAGATTACTCGTCGCTCAAATCACGCATTGAACCCTTTGTGGAAGAACTCATGATGAAGTGCTTCCACCCAGACCGTCTCTGGTATTACCTTCAACAATATGGGTATGATATTGGGGATGATGATTATATGGAGGCCGAATGTATGGAGCCCGATTGTATGGAGCCCGATTATTCGGTGGACGGACCCACACACAAACAATTGCCTTGAGAATACATCCAAAAATAATCTCGAACCCGACAATCATTGGCGCATACAATGAAGGTATTCAAATGCTTTTATGTCGTATTAGTTTCCGTTTTTCCTCAGTTTCTTTTCACGGCGTATCAGAGTGAGAATATCGCGTATAATGTAGTTCATTCTCTCGTCTTCCTCGAACAGTTCACCGGTTTGCATTGGCAGTAAGTGACGGTAAACACGAGAATAATGAGAATTATTCATCGCCTCTTTATGTGCGCATCCACGGCATTGCGGGCATTCTTGTTTGAGGAGTCTCCATATAATTACCGACTTCATGCCAGAAAGCATCAGGGAATAAACCCTGAAGTGCGGTGGTTTTCTGTACATGGGTTGTGCGTATTCTTTGATTAACACAAGTAAATCCGTTGGAAGATGCCCACCGAGACGCATATATTCAGTATTCATTACACCAACGCTCATCCAGATATTTATTTTGTAATCGTATTCTTAAACGACTACAAAATAATAGACAAAACGTAATAAAAATGCGAACAAATTCGCGTTTGTTTAATTAGCGATGTCAACGGACAATCACAAGTGGCGACGCGTTGATTATGCCGGACACTTCACTTCGCCACGAACATTTAGGATTGCTGCTTCACAGGAACTACGGTGCACCACCACAACCTCCTCTATCGCGGGACAGCGTAATCGCCGCGGGAAAGTCGACCGCGAACGCGCCCGCATCTGCTCATCAACCACCACCACCCTTTCCATACAACACTCCGCCGCGGCAGATGGGGCGCTTCCGGACCTACCTCCAGATGGTGAGACAAGCGATCAAGACTCTCGACGAGCGCGACGGCAGTTCGCAACACGCGATCAAGAAGTACATCATCGCGCACGAGAGTAATACCTTCGAACAGCACTACCTCCGCGCTGCTCTCAAAAATGGTGTCGAGTCCGGCGACCTCGTCATGGTGAAACGTTCATTCAAGCTCGGTATTAAGGTGAGGTTCAACCATTGCACCCCTCTTTGTTCGACCGCTACGCGGCAACGCTCCGAGCAGGGAGGAATCGAACGCGAACGCGGACCGCCAGCGCGTATCTCGCGGTCTTCCACTCTCGCGGTCTTCCACGGCGCAGCGCGCCAACAACACCCAAAGCACCTGTTCCGCCCATTGCACCTGTCCCGCTCATTGCACCTGTTCCGCCCATTGCACATAATCCTAACATCTTTGTAGAAGAAGGCCGCGCCCAAGAAGAAGGCCGCGCCCAAGACGAAGGTCGCGCCCAAGAAGAAGGCCGCGCCCAAGAAGAAGGCCGTGCCCAAGAAGAAGGCCGTGCCCAAGAAGAAGGCCGCGCCCAAGAAGAAGGCCGCGCCCAAGACGAAGGCCGCGCCCAAGACGAAGGCCGTGCCCAAGAAGAAGGCCGTGCCCAAGACGAAGGCCGCGCCTCCTACCGCCCGCGCCACCGCGCCGGTGAAGGACCACATCGAGGCTGTGGCCGAGGTAGACCTCAAGGGCTACAAATACGGTGTGGAACCTACATTCGCTGCAGCGTCGCTGGACCTCGTATTCATCCTCGACTGCACGGGGAGTATGGGCTCGACCATTGCCGCTTGCCAGAAGGACATCAATTCGCTCACTAAGACGCTCCGCGGGAACAACAACCTCGACGTGCGAGTCGCGCTCATCCCCTACCGCGATCACCACCTCAACGAGAAGTTCTGCACCAAGGTCTACCCGTTCACCCGCGACCTGGACCAGATGCAAACTAACGTCAACAGCCAGTACGCCGACGGTGGCGGCGACACTCCTGAGGCGGTCACCGCGGCGCTCTTCGAAGGCCTCTGTCTTGAATGGCGCGGTGAGGCGGCCAAGCAGATCGTCATCATGGCCGATGCGGGCCCTCACGGACTATCCTATCATGGCGATCAGTTCCCTGGCGGAGACCCGGACGGCAAGGACCCGCTCTCCATCGCAAGGGAGATGGAGTCCCTCGGCATCACGGTTTACTCATTGTTGACCTCAAACTCGATGGATTCGAATACCACCTGGTTCTTTGGCTGCCTCTCGACCATCACTGGTGGCAACTGCGTGCGGGCGGCCAACTCGAACCTCCTCAAGAACATCATCATCGAGGGCGCCACAGATGCCGTGGCCAACGAGGAGGCCATGCGCAAGATTCGCGAGAACCTCGACGCTCTCCGGAAAAAGAAAGGCAGGTCGTTGACCAAGTCCGAGGAGGCGAAAGAGACCGCTCGCATCCTCAACAAGTCCGACAATAAAAAAGGAAAGGCTAAGAAATCAACTCCGGCTTCTGGTTCGAATGCGTTTATCGTGCCTCCGGACAATCGCCTCACGCAGGCGCGTAACGCGCAGAACCTCATGGAGCTCAAGAAGCTCTGGCACGGCGCGCCTTCGGGTGGCGCGAGCTCATCGGCACCGCCACCCGACATGGCCTCGCGCATCACTGCCATGCGTGAGGCGCGCGAGGCTCGCTCAACTGACAAGGTCATTGTCGAGTGTGTGGCAGAGGGCAAGAAGATCCGCGCCCGCATCGTGTCCTCGGGCTACGACACCAAAAAAAATGTCCAGTTTCCCTCGAAGATTCGCGAGGTCGGTAAGCGGTTCGTGGTGGACATGGTGGTGGATGCGGGCAGCTTCTACCGTGTGAAGGGAAACATTGTTGCGGAGTAAACGTCCCGCGCGGAGACCCACAAATATGCTCCACTTCAAGACGAAGAACATCCCGGTGGGCAACTAAGCGAATTGCCCCACCATTAATTGCGGTTGCCGGCAGCAGTAGGACAGGCGATACGTAGTTCGGTTCTTTCCACGGCCTTTTAAGCGCCACTTTTTATCGCGCGGCGGATTTGCGCTCCATCAATCTACGTAGTATTTTGAGAGCAGGGTCATGGGCGGACGCGCGCCGCTCACACGCGCCGCTCACGCGCCCAAGAAACCGAGCGCCCATGTGAGGAGGACACTAGCGGAGAAGACGACCGACTTTGCGAAGTATTCGGTGGTGTAAATGAGGCTCTCGCTGCACCACGCGTCGAGTTGCTTGATGTTCTTACAGTAAATGTCGCCAATCTTGTCCCTGCTGCCGCAGTTCCACGCTTCGCGGTAGTGCTCGACCACCTGGGCGGACTTTACGAGCAGAAAGTTGAGAACGAGCCACCCGACCACGAGGCGCACGATTACCGGCGTGTTGCCGACCCACGCCTTGATGCGGCGCGGCGCCTCGGGCTGCGGAAACGACGCGGCGTACACCTCGGCGTCGCGAAGGGTGGTAAACCTCGCGGCGTTACCGTAGCCCTGCTTGCGCATGAAGCCGGCGTCTTGAGCGGCAGGGAACGTGTTGTAGACGCCCCGGGTCGAGCCACCGCGGACGGCGTAGAACGACGGGGTAGGCACCATATGGAAATGTGTGGCGGACGCTGTGCTGTCTCCTCCTCTCTCCAAAATCCGTTAAACCTGCCATTAAGGCCGCGCAGTAGGACAGGCGATACGTAGTTCGGTTCTTTCCACGGCCTTCTAAGCGCCAGTTTTTATCGCGCGCGCGCGCGATTTTATCACAGAAAAAAAACGAGAACGAAAACGTGCTAAATTACACAGTCCAGCGTCGTTGCAGTTGACGTGGCCAACGGTTTCGAACGTGCCGACCTCCCCGATGCTCCGGTGCGCGGTCTCAAACCTCCCCCTATAATGCGATAGAATTCATAAAATACTTTGCTCATTTCATTCATATGGAAAAAACCAGTCTTAGCGAAATAAAGAGTGACATCAAGTACAAGCGCGATTCTCTCCACCTGGCACACGAAGAACTGAAACGACAGGGAGATTTCTGGAACAAGATTATTATTTTCGTTAGTTTAGGGTCTTCGCTATTCGAAAGCACCAAGATGAAAATGGGATGGGAAGCACAATCTTTAGAGTTATTTCCAATTATCCTCTCTTCGCTTGTCGCAGCAATCTCTTCCCTCATCAAGTTCAAGAGATACAACGAGCAACAAGAGGTGCTCATTCAGTCGTGCACCGTCCTTACGAGCACCCTTGCTAAGGCGCGAAATAGCACGGAGGTGGACGACGCATTGCTGCGCGAATATCACGATGCCCTCGAACTCTTAGAGACGAGCCTCTACCCGGATGTCAGAAAGCGATTTTTGAGGGCATCGCAAAAGAACTTAGTCAGCATCATCAGCAACGAAGACGCTTATTTCGATCTCATTGAAAAGGCAAAGAGTGGGCAAGACATCTCGGCATATCGCAGCGATGGTTCAAGTAGCCATACCGAAGATAACATCAAACGGTTTCAGCGCGACGTTGAGAACGGTGCGACAGCACAAGAGGGCAGCGAAGACGGCGACAACAATAATAAAGACAAAACAGTGGACAATGCGGAACCAGCGGAACCAGCGAAACCAGCGGAACCCAAAGAACCTGCCAGCAATGTAGATACTTCGCCGCCTGCTACGGAGGCGCAGCTAGAAACGAACGAACAACTGGGTGGAAATGCGGAACCGGCAAATCCTGCTGAACCACCGAACAATGCGGACCCGACGAACTAACCCTTGCCCTTCGTCAAAAAAACATTTGAATTGACCGGCACACTAATGTGAGGAACCCCATGCTTCTGACACCACAGCACGCATTTTTGTAGATTGCTTTTCTTCATATTTTCTAACCGGTCGTGTTTGCTAGTATCAATAAGATTCAACGTTGTCGATATCGTCTCTATCTGTTGCTGACCGAATATGGCGTTATACTCTTGGACTTTGCACGAATACATATAAGGAACTTTGACATTTAGAATAGACGTAATAGGTCTATCGCCGTCAAACGATTCATACTCTTTTATAAAACAATCCACGAGCGACGCGCGTTCTGCCGCATTCAATCTGAAATTTTTACACACCACATACTTTTCGGAGTTGGCATAGCGACTCGTATTTGGTTTGACAAAATACACATCGTTGTAAATCAACGAAAGAAGAAATAGCATATCCAGCGACACCTGTGTAAACGTATCGAAAAATTTAATGAGAAAATTACCGCCCGATTTCTGAACCGCAACAGCAAATGCAATCTGACAAAAAATGAGTTTCGCGCTGGCCGCTTCTTGGTGATTAAAGTCGACCGAAAAGTCGAAACCTCCATCAGCTGTGACAAGATCTATCTGCCCGCCATACTTCTCATAGCAATACTTCAGGTTCGAAGCACACATGATGTCTCCCGTGCCCGTCTTCCCCGATTCAATCTCCACATTAGGGTGCTTGTCTAGGAACTGCCTGCTCTTTTTCCAACCAGGTATGCTGTAGTTTTTATCATCGATGAGCGTAATTCCTACATAAGTGTCTGTCGGAACACCGCGCAATTCGCACATTGCCTCTATAAATCCTCCGGGACCCTCCGCAATATGAAACGTCCGACATTCAGACGGCAGACCGCCTCCCAAATTGAACATATGATACATTTCTAGCATCTTATAGTATGAACGAGAAAGCGGTTTCAATTTCGAAATTGAACTGCTTGTGTTCGGTATTGTTGTATGAATATACTCGTAAGGATTCGTGTATTTTTTGAATTTATCCCACTCACTTTGTCGATTGTCAATCTCTGTCTTGATTCGGGTCAAGTAAAGCATAAGCGTTTTGTTAATTACCGTGTCCCCAGTGTCGCCAGGTCCAGTGTCGCCTTCGGGTCCAGCGTTGTGCATCTTCTTACAAGAAACAGTAATTGTTTTGTGAATGTCACTCCGCCAAGGTATTGTTGGTATCTGAAAAAAACTCATATAACTGAATTATGCTACATTAAATCCATAATTATCATTTATATCGTTTCGAAAACAAGTTACTACAAATGCGTTGTAGAAACCTGATATCATAGTTCCTCGGTGGTCGACGCGACACCATCAATCGAGATAGTTGCGATTTGCTCCGCATTTACCGACCTTACCTTTTTGAAGATGAATAATCTATTCAAGAAAGATATTTGTTTCTCACTATCATTCATTTCTGAATGCCTTTTGGTCTTCTTTTTCAAGTATTCTTCGTAGAAATCTGCGAACTTTGTTTTACCCATAAACTTTGTTTCATCAGGGACAAACCCATAATCTTCCATGAGTCGGATGAGATAATCATAATTAACCAGATATTCCGTGAATACTTTGTTAATTGTCTCTTGGTAAACGTCAATCGCATAGCCAACCGACGTGCTGTCTGCTTCCCACATATCGCTACTATAACGCTTTGTCACCTTCCATATGGTATTACCGGTTTCTATCCCACTGATACTTTCACTGCCACCCAACTTTTTACCCTTTAGCATTTCGAATATTTTATCACCATCATAGCTTGTCCCGATGAAATAACCACCCAGTTTAGTGGTCTCCGCGACATTGCGGAGAAAGTTGTGGAGCGTAGTTGGCGACTCGAACATATAGTGAATCGCAAACTGAATCGAGCACACGTCGAAACCATCACTTCCAATACCATAAGCGTCGCGAACCGCGAGACCATTCGCATCATCATTCGCCTCCAAAGCAAATAGCGACATTACAATTTTCTTCCCTTCATCGCCATTTACACCTTCCAAATTCCTGATATTTTTTGATGAGTCGCCGTGCGCGAAGAGCGCCTTTGGAACTTTCTGCTTGCGTTTCAACGCACCCAAATAACGAGCGCACGCACCATCAACTCTGTTCACTATGTTGTCATTCGAATAGTCGATTCCGAATACGAAACCGAGTTTTGCTTCCGACCATTTATTCATATCACCTCCTTTTCCGACCGCCAAATCAATGAGCGTATTTCCGGGATTCGCCGTCTTTGTAATAAGCATATTCTTCAACCAATTGTGATACTCTCGCAATCCTATTGTTTGAGACTTCGTCCCAGAGTCCCGGTTGTAGTAAACGTCTTCGTCCCTTGCTGCGGGACTACCTATTTCTTTGCCGGTTGAAATCATAGATTCAGTTACAGGATTGAATATACTATGCCAATTGTTGTTCGCAACGTTGTAATTATTTCCATAGCGGGCTCCTCCTCTGTCAGCGGTCTTGTCATAGCGCACGCGCAACGGCGACCACCTCCATCCAATCTCTTTTGTGCCGTCATAGCTGAACTCGACCACCATCTTATCCTCGATAACCTCCCCTTCTTTCGTCTTCAACACCTTTTTGCCGTTTGCTCCCATCGTGAGCATCAAATTACAGAGCGCCGCATCTCGATCATACGGATTAGTGGGGTAGAACTGTTTTGCAACGTAGTCTTGTCCGCGCCCCCGCTTGCCTTGATTCGAACTCTCCTCTTGTTCGGGAACGACCCCGTTTATCACATCTTGGAACGCATTCGGAAACCCGTCTTTTTTCGTGTCAAATCCGACGTGTAACACGGCCTTCTTATACTGCGTCAATTGGTCATGTTGAGTAACATTTTGTCCAACTTTGAACATATTACCAACAATTTCCTCGCCGTCCGACTTTCTTTCGAGTTTGACAAGGAAGTCAATTGTGTTGAACTCGGGCGGTTTCCACTTGAACGAGTGTACCCACGCCTTCTTTCTGGGCGCACCCAACTTCTCGCCTGGCTTGTCCGCGCCAACTCCGAGACGACAAGGCGTGAAGATAAGCCCGTCGGTCTCATAGATGTATTCCTTACCAGAAACCTTTGCAAGGACCTCCCTACACGCTTTAAATATCTTCTCTTTACTCCCCGCAATGAAAACCTTCGTGTCAATGCGCAGTGGAGACGGTTTATTCGGCACGACCGACGACGCGTTGAATGATTTTACTGCGGATACCAGAATATCATAACGATATTTCACATTCGCATCAGCATCCGGGACAGCAACAGCATCCGGGACAGCAACAGCATCCAGGACAGCACTAGCACCGGGCTTAGCACCGGACTTGGCAGGCGCCTTGATCTTATAAAATGGGTTGCTTCGACAGTCCTTTCCATCCATATAATAAATATCAAACGCGGCATATAAATTACTATACTCGCCTTTTTTGTTATACTGAATATGCTCACCATCAATAAGCGTACCACCAAACTTACTGTTTGTTGTGGCTCCAGTGAATTGGACGTTCATATTCATATCAATCATGTAAATACGTCCATTATTCGTTATGAATAGTAACTTGCGATCACCGTCAGCCTTATCCGTAACTGTATAATCGTTGCGTATATTCGGAACATTGCTTCCCGCGTTTTCAGAATCTTCTTTGACAATGTTATCTATTTGTAATGTGTAAGATGACGGACCAATAAACTGTGGATTGTCGGTATTCCTTCCCGGAAAGAGGATTTGTTGGTATTCCATCTTCACCTTGTCCTGCTCCGGAATGGAAACCGGATAATTCGTCGACTGTAGTCCAGAAAGCACAATTTTGATCACCTTCTTCAGTTCCTTTGCGATGCCCTCCTTCATTGCGTCGACGCCACCAGCCTTCAACTTCTCGCTTATCCTGTCATTGTCGAACTCTATCTCAATCTCGTAATTCTCGGGCGCGTTCGCGACACCAGAATCATTGAAGGTCAACGCACCACGACGCTCCATCGAACTCTTCACAATACTGAGGTCGACCTTGAAGGGATAATCCTTATGTTCAAATGTCGTCCGGTTCATCAAGCGAAACCGCTTTTTCATCTCTTGCCAATTGTCTTCTATATTTTTGGTGATCCCGCGTCCGGATTCGAGATTCTTTTCCATGTTCATCGAAACGCGAAAGTTGAAGTCGGTGAAATCGACATTGCGATGCTGCGTAGGTATCGGACCATTGAACTTCTGCTCAAATACGGCAATTTCATCGATAGTTTCTTTTTGACAGTAGGTCGAGATGTCTCTGAGACCCGTAATTTTAGTGCGGATATTAGACCATTGATTTTGGTATTCCGTCTCAATGCGCAGCATGTGCTCATCAGATGACGCGGAGAACCCTTGAGAGACGAGCTGCTTCGCAACATTATCGAAATTATTGCGCGTTATTTTGCGTCCATACTCTCTGATGGTTCCAAATTTTGCTTCTATCTCAATCGCACCATTATTACCATCCTGACTAGTAGCATTGTCTAAATAATAAACAATCATTTCGTCGAGTTGGTCTGACGGTGCTTTTGATGAAGGTTGTCTAGCCATGCGTATATATATCTTAAATGATAATATTTATATCAAATTGAATCAATTTTTTTTCCGTATAAATATTATCAAATAGCATTCAAAATTGACTCATAAAGCGTTTTCTTTGTCTCCTTCTTCCCGTCTGTACGCAACGTTGGAATCCTCAACTTCTTACAGATTTCCTGTAGATCGGAAAGGGTATATCCGCTAATGGCATTCATCGGTTTCTCAGGATTCGCAATACAAAAATGGGTCTTTTGAACTCCGTTTGTGTAATCGGCATCGCTCCCCGCGTTGTCCTTGTATTTCACGCTCGTTTTAGAAGTCGCCTTGTCATAGACCAAGATACCGCGCGGTGAATCCTCTCCCCCTTCCAGATAATCGAAATCACAATAACTGCACCCCGATACATAGAAAATCGATACCCCATATACCAACGCTAATGCGCGCAATCCTACCAACGTAATCCTCGGTTCGTTTACCAACTCATTCTCAATGACCGTTAATTTCAACTTCATTGCTTTCAACTTGACCGCGTGTTTGCGGATGAGTTCAACCGATGCTATTTTGAAATCCTTTTCCTTCTTAAACGGGGAACACTTGTATAGCTCGTATTCCTCGAAACCGTGCATGACAATAAAAAAACACCAGAACAACGTGTCGTGCTGCCTAGGCAAGTATGTCGCACTCTCCTCGATTTTCTCTTTCTTCTTCTCATAAGAATATGTCTTGGTATTTGCGGTCACATTATTTCCATCGTTTCCCACACTGCTGTTACGCAATATATTTTCGGCGGAAAACATATATTGGTGCATTCCGTCGAATAAAGAATTGTAGGTATTGTGTTTCAAAGCAGTGCTTTTGCTATTGCTATTGCTATTGCTATTGCTCATGCTCTTGCTAGCGCTCATGCTCTTGCTCATGCTATTGCTCATGCTAATGCTAATTTAATATTGCGTTTGTCTTTATCCTCTTTAAAAAAAGTCTCTTGAATCTGCGACTTTTCGCTTTCAATCTCTTCAAGTTCGTGTGTCTGCTCATCTACGTATTTCACATATGACGCAACAAGCTCTAACGTATTGTGTGATACTTCAGTCAAATTCACAAACGTTCCATTTTTGTTTTCATTAATATGAGACTCGTGGGCAGCGGCGAAGATTCGAAGTATCTCAACCTGATGATATTTCGTCATAACTTCAATCCTGTCCTTCAGTTCTTGAAGATTAAAGTTCGGTTCCATGCTCATACTCACAACCTTTATAGTATCAGTATACTACGCTTTATATATGATTTGATTATGCTTTAATCCTCTTGAATTTCAATCCTTGGCTTCTTAGCGGAGACCTGTATTTTATTAGGTTCGACTAACTCGGCAATAATCGAAATGTATTTATCGTTCAACTCGAAACGCTGTCCAATCACACTAATATCAATTTTATCGCCCTCATTGACTTGCGAAAAGTATGGCATCGTGTTATGGTGGTCGCGCGCAATGAAAACCACAATAGGGTTCGGGTTCTCATCGGACTCCGCTCGAATACCAGCCTTCGTTATGTTCTTGACCACGCACGATAGTTTCATGCCATGTAGCGGATAACAAACCAGACACTCGAACGATACATTAAAGAACACTACATCTCCTTTGATTGTTCCGCTGGAATACGCCAACACCTTTGTCGTGTTCGGCTTAACATACCCATCTGCGATACATTTCCCTTCGATCGACGACGCAATCACGCGCTGCAAGAGCGCATCCAGGTTCGCACCGATATTCACGATTGGAACGGGAACATTGCGACTAATCAATGCCTTACTGTAATTCACTGGAATGCTCGCAGCGCGTTTATTATTCCGCTGGGCAGGTTTCTTTCCTCGTTTTACAGTAGAGTTCATAGTATAATATACCGACATATTCTTAAATTAATATCAATTTTTTTTCACTTTTCCTTTCCCTTTGTATTGATTTCCTGTGAACCCGTGTTCCACTAAAGTTAAAAACCATCGCTTCCCCTCTTTGTCGGTTGCGTCTTTATATCTGAACTCAAACTCCTCATCAACACGCTCTTTCGAAGCCACCTTCACGCCTTTCGGTAATCCCAACTGCTTGATTTTCTTGAGAATATGGAATTTATCTCCTTCTTTCACATACCCCATAAAGTAATAAGGAACATGGACTTTGAGTGATTTGAACTTATTATTCGCGTCAGCAACCGAGTCCTTTTCCAGTTTTGGATCCTTTACACATTCCTTCTCATTCTGTTGGCTCGGTCTCGTTTTGATTGCATTGTAACTACCATTTTTATTCACCTCATACAAAACGTAAGAGATTGCGGGATTATTTGTGTTTTTAAACTCCCTTGATTTCAAATACTCTTTGAATGCTTTTATCTCCTCTTCGCGCTCGTTGGTGTCGTCTTCTTTGAGAAGATACGTCATGACATTGAATAAATCGTCGTAATTCAGTTCTTCCATCAAACGCGCAACAAGTAATTTCTTCATTATAGCTACATCCTTGCCTTTGCTTATCATCCTCGCATAAGTCTCCTTGCAAAGCGTGTATGTTTGTTGGAATTCGGTCTTTATGGTCATAACGTCGATGTCCCCTCCTATGACAAAATCATATTTTTTCAGGATTTCTTGGATGACATTATTGCCCGCACTCTCGAACCCTTCGAGAACCTGTGGTTTTGGAACCTTTACTTTCAGCATCCGTATTTTTTTCTCGACTGGTCGCGTTCGTTCATATACCGATATGCGGTCATTATCTAACACTTGTGGTTGGAACAAATAAAGGTCGCCCGTATGTATCAATCTGCCCAGACGCCCAAACTTATCGACAATCGGTTCTCGGTTTTCCACTAACTCGTTGAGTGCCGCATCAATCTTCGATGCCGGATACGGTTTCGTCGCATTCAGCATTGCGACTAGTTGCTGTTTGCGATAGAAGAATCTCTCCACCATCAAATCCCTCACTACGCTTTTGATTTGTTCTGTGTCTTGAAGCATAAATGTATCGTTGTATGTATCCAACGTGGTGCTGCCATCATCATTTGATTTACATTTGTATTCGCACCTTTCCATATAGTCACACGTCGAAGAAAATGGTTTATCGCCCACACGATACTCGATTCTCTTTGGTTGTCCATTATCCGCGAGACTCGACAATTGCAACTTCACGACTTGATTCATATTTTCTTCCGTGAACCCAGCCTGTTCAATATTAAGTAGACAATCGGCAGACACCTCTTTCAGCGCCCTGCTTACGCTCCCAATTTGTATTGCCTTTTTTTCCGCCTTTCGGTACAGGTAAGCGTCGGCACTTTCCACGCGGCTTGTCAAGGAAAGACAATGCAAATATATTTCGACGTTTCGTTTGGAGAATTCTAGTTGTTTGTGACTGCACGTCCGAACCGCACGCCCGATGATTTGCTCTATTCGGTTCATATTATACCAGGGTTCCATCACATGGACCTGTCTGATAAATTTGAAATCCAACCCCTCTGAACCCGCGCGCGAGATAAGAACCACCTTCACTTCTTTACCATCCTTATTTTTAGGAGAGGTGATTAATCTCATTTCCTTTGCGTTGTTTGGCGAAAAGGCCTTGTCTCCTGTAATCATCGCATATTTGAATTTGATGTCTCGTTTTTTAGGCAGAAATTTCTTATCAAACAAATGGCTCTTCGTTCCACTTTCCCCCGAGCGAGCAAATCCGAGTTGTTCGAGCGCCAGTGCCATTGGGAGCAATCCGCCGTCGATGTATTGCGAGTATACCAGAACCACCCCTTCGGAGTTTACAATGTGATCACAAATTGTCTTTATCTTCGCACTATATTTACCAATTTCGCTGGGAGAGAAAATGGGACCGGTTGCCTTTAGATTTTTATATTTGAAATCATACCGGCTGGGAACAGGTTTGGATACCTCTGTGCAAGACATGATTCGTTCCAGTCCTTGTTTGCCAACCAATTCCTTGATGTCGACCGAAGCCGATGAGACATTAACGCGACCCATATCCATATCCATATCCAAATCTTCATGAGGATATAAAATATTCAATGCCTGAATTGGTTTTTGAATGATATTGTAGCTCACCTTATCGTTATCAAAATAATTATTACTTTCACTAGACCTTATTTGGTTCATGATATAATTGTATCCCGTTTCCTGATATGGCGATATGGGCGTGACAAAGATATCCAAATTTTCAATGCCCTGAACCAATTCGGTTTCATTAAGTTTTTGAATTGGTCGGTTGAGTTCGTTTGCCAGAAAACTAGCGTTTTTCGAAAAGTTCGTCGGCCACATACGATATGGAAACGTGTATGGATTTTCTCCCCTTACGAACGAGATATACCCTCGCGCCCTTTGCTCCAATACTTTAAGACCGGTTTTTTCACCCGTATTCATATTAATTTTGAAATTTCCATCCTTGTCAAATATCTCCTTTGCGAGAATCCTGCCTCTGCCATCATTCATATTCATGATACTTAGCAGCAAAACAATCTCCTTTGGACTGTTATACATCGGCGTCGCAGAGAGAAATAGAAGTTTCGTATTATTTGCGTTTTCGGCCAAATACTCTAACGCTTCGGTGACACCCTTCATCGTTTGCGCACGCTTCTCCTCCTTCTTCGTCTCACTATTCTCAACGTCGGTGCGTATATTGTGTACCTCGTCAACAATAATAACACTGTCACCAAACATCTTTTTTATCTGTTTTTTATCAATCCCTTTTTTGAAATAGTTGTAGAATTGTTCGTATCCTTTGAACAAGTAGTGCTTATTGATAATTCGATTAATATTTTTAATAATATAATTCTTATCCTCGTTGGTATTGCTCAATCGTTTGCGGTTTGATAGCATAACCTCCTTCAACAACTTGAACCCGACGCACGAATTATTTATGACCCATCCGTGTGTATCATCGTATTTAAGATTCTTCTCATCGAACAACTGCTCTTTGAAATTGTTTTGAACATTTGGAGAGGCAATCACGATTATTTTATTCGCACCTGAAATGCCCGCATATTTGAAATAATCGCGTGCCTCCTCTGCCACGCTAATGGCAGAGCAGGTTTTCCCCGATCCTAGACCATGGAAAAGAAGCATACTATTGTATGGTGTCTGTGACGAGAGAAAATTCCTGACAAACTGCTGGTGCGGCGCCAGTTCATAAGCGGCGTTGCACATTATTTCTGCCATTTCTTCGACCGGCACAATCTTTCCCTGATATTTCGTATCGCGGAATTCTTTTCGCCGTGCTATTTTTGTATTGAATTGTGGTTCATATAGTGTTGGGTACAGATAATCGTAGCTCTCTTCCTCGTCGGATGATTCGTCTTCGTCACCCGGCGTTTCCGGTTCATCATCTTCCGATGTTTCGTCGTCGGATGTTTCGTCGTCTGATGATTCTTCTGACACTGGTGATATCAAAGGCGTTGCCTCCGTTTCCGTGCCGTCAACTTGCTCATCTGGTGGCATGTCTTGTTGTTTCGAGATTACATCGACTACATCGACTGTAGGTATTTGTGATTCATCTATCTCATCTGCGGGTTCATCTGCGGGTTCATCTGCGGGTTCATCTAACGAAGATGACACGGGTGAGTCAGATGATTCAGACGACGCGGATGACGCAGATGATTCAGATGACACAGGTGATGTTGCCAAAACAGATTTCGTTGGTGACAGCATTTTTTCACTCGATAGTTTATCGTCATCTACAACAGGTGTGGTTGTTTTGGACATCGATTTTTCAATAACATTCGTTACTTGATTTGGTTGCGGTGTTTTGATAATACTGATCTTCTGCTTAACAGGTTGCTTTGTGGGTTGTTTTGTTTTGGGTTGCTTTGCGGATTTATTCGGGTTATCAACCTTCTTCTTATTTTTTCGCGTGCACTTGCTATCAACGCAGTTTTCGTTACGACAATCTACATTGTCTTCACAAGGTTCGCCAATCTTGCCTTTGCCCTTCTTCTTTGCCGGTGGGTTTGCGGATTTATTCGGGTTATCAACCTTCTTCTTATTTTTTCGCGTGCACTTGCTATCAACGCAGTTTTCGTTACGACAATCTACATTGTCTTCACAAGGTTCGCCAATCTTGCCTTTGCCCTTCTTCTTTGCCTGTGGGTTTGCGGATTTATTCGGGTTATCAACCTTCTTCTTATTTTTTCGCGTGCACTTGCTATCAACGCAGTTTTCGTTACGACAATCTACATTGTCTTCACAATGTTCACCAATCTTGCCATTGCCCTTCTTCTTATTGCTTCGCGTACACTTGTTATCAACACAATTATTGTTCCTACAATCATTATTACTTTCACAATCTGCGCCATTTTTTTTCTCCATTTTATTCATTATTTTTGGTTTCTCTGGTTTCTCGGGTTTCTCTAGTTTCTCTGGTTTCTCTGGTTTCTCTGGTTTCTCTGGTTTCTCATCATCCAGTGGAATTGTTTTCAACACACATTTCTTTTTATTAGTTTTCTTTCTCAGATAACCCTTCGGACACCTCTTCTGATTTGGTTTCATCTTAATGGTTGTCTCTTTGTTTCCTGTAATGGCGACAACCTTCTTCATAACGAGAGTTTTGATGAAGGTTTTCCATGGTTCCATACTTTCGCCACTCTTTTGTTCGAGTTTCTCAATCAATTGGTTCAACGAGAAATCGGTCAGTTTGTCACCGATTTCTTCAAGAAGATTATCTATGAGAACCTTTACCTGTCCCTCTTCCATACACTTATATACTACCTATATAATGTATATTTATCTAATAACTCTTTTACGCGCCATATGACGTCTTTTTTTTCTAAATTATAGGGTCGCAATGCCGCCAATACCTCTTCATAAGTCTTCCAAGCAAGCAGACTCACCTCCGACGTCTGGAAATGCGTCTCTGGTTCGACGTCGTTTGCAATCATACCCACATAGTAGCGATGCTTGTATGACTTGTAATTCGATCCGGTAAACACTTCTTCAAAAGGAATTATATTGTTCACAATTAGCATACTTTTCTTCGAATAACCAGTTTCCTCTTCGAACTCTCTCAATGCGCAAGCCATATCATTCTCCTTGTAGTTTCGTCGTCCCTTGGGATAACCCCATTCCGGTTCATTCCAATCAGTGGACGACTCCTCAATCAACGACGCCAGCGAATATTTACATCCGCCACTGACGACGCCATACTTGAGCGTCTCCATCTTTTCGCGGGATGTTCTCTCCTCCGAACGATATTGGATTCCCACATTATGTCCCCATAAACTTGCCCACAACTCATCGAAACTTTTCTCCAATAGGTATTGCTTTTCTTGGTTTGTCATCTCATCGATGATGTTTAACAAGTATAATTTGTTGTGAACATGATACTTTCCTCGCATAAAATCGACAAACCCAAGCGTATCTTTTCGCCGTATCATGAGATACTCCTTATTACCCTGTTTCCCTTCTCGAAACGCAATGACACCTATACTGGTAATCGGGTGTTTACACTGATGGAACGCATGCCCCGTTTTGCCACAATTATTACAAAATACATATGTCTTATTGTTATTATTGTTATTATTGTTATTATTGTTATTATTGTTATTATTGTTGTTAGTCATCGTTATATCCTTGCTATATGTTGGTATTTCGTAATTTTTATATCGTTTATAATAATGGCATTGGAACCGAATATTTGGGGGCCGCACTATTGGTTCGTGCTCCACACAATTGCGCTCACTTATCCGCACACACCTAACGAAGTGATGCGAAAGAAATATTACGACCTCGTTCAAAATCTTCCACTTTTCCTACCCGTGGAAGAAATAGGTAATACATTTAGTCAATACCTCGACAAGTATCCGGTAACACCGTACCTCGAATCGCGAACCTCGTTCGTGAAATGGATGCACTTCATCCACAACAAGATTAACGTGTCTCTAGGAAAGAAGGAACTGACGATGGAGGAGGCCATGGCGGCATACTATGAACACTACAAACCAAAGGCGGTGAAGAACGACGATGAACGCAAACGGCGAGAGAAAATGGTGTTTGCGGGCGTCCTCTTTGCCATCCTTATTCTCGGGGTCGCACTTTATCGGCGATAATTGTTTTTTTCTCGTTGGATACTATATCATATGAAGTTCGAGATTTTAGTGTTTGGTATTACAGCATTTTTCATCGCAAACACATACCACGATGGCAAATACGTGACAATGCTAAAATCGTGGAAGAAATACTACCAAATGGCAGGGATTGCGTTTGCCGGCGTCTCTGCATACGCCTTCATGCGAAGGTATCCCACGCATTCACGAAGCCTGCTGACCCACGCCAACGGCATCATCAAATATATGCCGATCGACAAAGACGCGGGGGACATGCTGTCCCCGCTGCTCAGCATGTCGCAACAGTGCCTTGGAGGACAAGAGTCATTTACGGGTCACGCGGTTCGGGTTGGTGGCAGCCCGCAGGAAAATCGGATGCTCAACTCTGGTAAGCAAGGTACGAAGCGCTCCGTAAGCGAGACAAAAAAGAAATTCGTAGCGGCCGAACAGGGATGGAAATGCGGGAGCTGTAAGCAGCAACTTCCTGCCTGGTTCGAGGTCGACCACAAGACCCGCCTTGACCAAGGTGGTTCCAATCACGTGGACAATTTAGTAGCCCTTTGCCGTGACTGCCACGGGCGAAAAACCGCATTTGAGAACCTTTGAGAACAATAGTGTCGATTCAGAATAGATTATACTTTCAGAATAGATTATACTTTCGTTTAATGTCTGGATCAGATGTGTTACATCCCTGAGGAAGAGCCACGTATTTTCGTCCATTCATGTCACAATCACCTGTGGAATGCAGAACAAACTTCTCGTCGTTTTTCTTGGCTTCTCCCTTCACAATCGGAGTTCTCACCCATGTTGATGTATTATTCAACCAGTCAATCTCGTTACTGGTATACTTTTTGTAATCCATTATTACAATATTATCTCTCCTATAAAATTATTTCAATTTTATTGTTTTCTACTCTTGTAGTATATGAACGATAATAAGTCATTCATCGAAAGGATACAATTATTTATGACATATCCGCGACGTTTTGCGCTCTTCGAAATGGTGATATTTGCATCGCTCCTTCTCATCTTTTCCAAATGGAATCCGTTTGGGATATTATACAAGGTCCAAATAATGCTTTTTTTGTTGTTTTTTATGCTAATTAGTTATTTCTTTATAGAACACCGCGAAAGTGTTCGAGGCACAAGCGGAGCAGGGACATTGCCGTCTTATGGACAGTTTCTCTTATCGTTAGCCTCTAATATTGGAAAGATCGGATTGTTTGTAGCAAGCATTTTATTATTAATTATATTGGTTCGTCATCTTCTCGGAGTCTCCTTCTTTCAAGGTTTGCTCCAATGGTCTACCAACATCATCCTTATTGTAGGCGTAATCGCCATCATTTATAAGGTGTTGAGTGTGAAACCCGCGCGATGTAATGATAATGTGGTATATAAGGCCGTCGATTTTTTACCGAACAAGTTTATACAGTTTGCCGAATACATCAAACGCGAATTCAAACTAACAAGCAAAATAGTATGGGTTGTTCTTGCCATTGAATTGGGTTTCATTTCTCTCCGCTTTCTCCTTCCTTATCTGGCAAAGTTCATCCTAAGTCATGATGGCGAGGAGTTGCTTACCGAACCCATCTACCTGGAAAATGAGACAAATGTCAGCACTTTTGAACAACTTTACGGCGAAGTAAGCGACGACACCAAATACAACTACAACTATGCCCTGTCCACGTGGTTCACAATCAACCCTCAACCACCGAACACGCGCGCGGCATACCAGAAATACACGAATATACTCAACTACGGAAACAAGCCGCGCGTCCAGTTCAACAGCGCCAAGAATACCTTGCGCGTCCAAGCCGAAGCAGGCGAAGGCAACAAAAGTATCGTGGATATAGTCACGATTGAAGACGGTGTCCCGTTACAAAAATGGAATCATATAGTCATTAACTACGACGGTGGCTACATGGATGTATTCCTCAACGGAAACCTGGTGGGGTCCAAACCAAATATCGCCCCCTACATGCAATTCGATAATGTGGTTGTCGGAGAGAATAACGGCATAGAAGGTGGTGTTCGCAATGTGGTCTACTACGACCGCACCCTCACCAGAGCAGAGGTTTCGCTGGAATACAAATTGCTCGGTGGTGCTCGTCGTAGGATTTAGATAGAACACGCGCACACGCCATGCCGGATACACATATTTTTTATCTTTTATTCTTTTATCTTTTATCTTTTATTCTTAAGGTATAATATATCATGTCAAATACACTCACCAATGTATTGAAGGTAGTGGCCTTCCTTGTTGTTGTCTATGTTATCATTAAACTCTTCTCGAAACCATCGAAATTGTCATCGATGTCCAAGGGAAATGAGCAGCAAACAATCAGCGGTAAAAAAATGAAGAACAGCGGAAACTCGGCAGATTACACGTATTCCATGTGGTTTTACGTCGACGACTGGAACTACAAATTCGGTCAGGAAAAGGTGCTGTGGAAGCGGGGCGACGCATCCAACCACCCCGGTCCGTCGGTGAGTTTAGGTGCGATGGAAAATGACGTCACAATCAAAGTTGCGTGCTATGCCACATCCGCACAGACCGCCACGCAAGCGAACATACACGAGTGCAAGGTGAACAATTTCCCCATTCAAAAGTGGGTAAATCTCATCGTGAGTCTTCAGGGAGAAACTCTCGACGTCTACGTTGACGGCAAACTCCACAAGACATGCGTTCTGGAGGGCGTTCCCAAGGTGAGCAACGGTTCCGATGTCTTTGTGACCCCCGATGGTGGATTTAGTGGTTTCACGTCCAACTTCCAGTATTGGGACAAGGGAAGCAACCCGCAGCAAGCCTACAACATTTACAGAAAGGGTTATGGTGGAGGTGTTTTAGGAAACGCGTTCAACAAATATAAACTTCGCGTTGAGGTGCTCAAGGACAATGATGTTGCCGGTGGCTTCGAACTCTAGTTAAGTTATGAGTAGGATATCATTGGATAACGTGTTCCATAAAACGCAAGTATTATATATATCTAGTGTATATATAATATGAACCCAGATTTTGGAAAAATATCGCAGGGGACAACTGCTTACAAACCGCCCCCTTCGAACAATTATGTGAGAGATGCGAAAACATTTCTCGAATCAAATGGAATGGTCGCAAAGGTGGCGTTTCTCATTCTCGTGCTCATCGTTTTTGTGAGCCTCCTTCGCATGGGCAGCACGTTCCTCGCGTGGTTGTTTGCGCCTTCGCGGAATCCCGTCCTCATCAAAGGCATGATCAACTCAAAAGAGATGAAGGTGTATCCGCAGAAGCCGTCCTTGCCAGGCGCGGTCCCCATCTTGCGATCGGTCAACGACGACCAAGGCATGGAGTTCACGTGGTCGGTGTGGATTTACATCAACGACTTCCACTACAAACGCGAAGAATACAAGCACATATTCAGCAAGGGAAATGCCGACGTCAATCTCTCCGAGTCCGATTCGCGTTTTGGGATGAACCAACCGAACAACGCACCCGGACTCTACATCACGCCCAATACAAACGACCTTCTTGTGGTGATGAACACCTTCGACAAAATCAACGACGAAGTGCGAATCAAGGACATCCCCATTAAGAAGTGGGTCAACGTCATCATTCGTCTCAACAAACAGAACCAGTTGGACGTGTACATCAACGGCACCCTTGCCAAGCGCCACATTTTAGACGGCGTGGCGAAGCAGAACTATGGAGACGTGTTTGTCTCGATGAACCGCGGCTTCGACGGAAACACCTCCGAACTCCGCTACTTCGATACGGCTATCGGGACGAACAAAATCCGGAACATCGTGAGCAAAGGACCCAACATGAAGATGGACGGGTCCTCGAACAGCGAGATGAGCAAACCGTATTATCTCTCCACTAGTTGGTACTCGAACGGGATTTTACAGTAACTGAACGTGTTATATATCCGCATAATATATAGATGTCTTGTCCACCACAAACTCTGGATTTCAACCACAGAACATGGGGTCGCACGGACAACGCGTGTATTAATGATGTAGGAGGTCCCACACAAACGGATCTTGATATGCGTCGAAAGGCGGAGATTCTTCAGTATAAAGGCAACAGTATGAAGCTGACGAAACGTGAGAAATACGCTCAAATCGCAAAGGGTCACGGACCCCATCGCAAAACCTCGTGGGCATCCCAATCGTTCGGTGCGGGATATACGAACCCGAATACGCATAGTCTCACACAAGACGGGAATACTTTGACTTGTTCTAATACCAAATTGAAAGATATCAAAACGCATTCGTCCGCAAGCGATGTTCCTGGCAACACAATGCTCAGTTTCGATATGTCTGTTCCGCTCACACGCTACAGAGTGCGCCGAATGTATTAATATTATTATTCATTGCTGTGTAATAATAATATTTATTATTTATGATTTATGATTTATTTTCTTACTCGCGCAGATTCGGGTTGATGCAAATCGCTTCGGTGGGGAAGATGTCGCCCGACATGCACTGGTCCATTTGCCCCACCTTGACGCAGCTGCGGAAACCGCGGTCTTCGCCAATGTAGCAGTAGCCCGATTTACCAGTGCCCGTGCCCCCGCTTTGCGTCACGTTTCCAACCATATCAGGAGTCGGGTCACTGGCACTGGCACTGGCACTGGCTCTGGAGTCGGCAGCAGTCCTTCCATTCTTTTCGAGTTGTTGTTCGAGGACGTTGACGCCGCTATCAATAGCGCCCGCGGTCACATTTACGACCCCCTTGGTGCCGCCCGCCGCCATATCGACCGCGGCTTTGGTGCCGTCTGCTGTGGTCTTCGTGGTCTGCCGCACCACCACCTTGATGCCCTTACCCAAGTCGGCTGTGATACCACTAAAGAGGTTGGAGATTCTTTCCAAAAGGGTGGCCGCGCCATCACTGGCATCACCTAAATAAGAGAAGACGTTGAGCCCCATGAGCGCCAGAAGAATCAAGATTACCACGTATTTGACGATCGAAACCCAGTCGAACCCCCATTGCATTCCCGAAACGAGTTCCGAGAAGTAGTTCTGCTTCTTCGGGGTTGGTTCTTCCGTGCCAAACAGACCTCCTACATCACCCGACGGTTCGGCTTCCATACCGGATGATTCGGCGTCAAGACCAGACGACGATGCGGAGGCCTGCGGAGAAAACATTGAAGTCGGTGACATAAACGATTTATTTCCTTCGTTTGCACCCACGTCCATATCTGGGCTTCCATGCAACGGTGGTTCGGGTGCGAAATCATTATCGTTATTACCATCGTCTTTCATGGACGGCATCCACGAATCATCATGGTCATCATTTTTGTCAGGATGAGCGCTTTGGTTCGCATTTGGCGTGAAGAGCGATGTGACCGGACTCATCCAGGACGAACTATCTGCAGTGGCATTGGTGCTCGAAATCGCCGTTTGCGGCGCGTAATCAGAACTGCTAAATTGTTTATTTACAGGACCCATTACAGTTTCGGGTTTCATTACACTATCAGGAGCGTTTACACTATCGGGAAGAGGTCTACTATTATTGCTCACACCGTTCATTGGTATATGATATATTACACGATATTATTCTTCTTGGTTCGACTAGATTGTCTTGTAAGAATTAGATTCATCAATACAATAATAATTAATTCAGTTCATAATAAATAAACACCAATATCTTTCATATAGGAACCCTAGATCGGTTTCTTTGCATGCAAGCAGTGAATCTTTAAGGTTTTTGTAAAACTCTATTTTATTTGTTGATATATTTACACCTGCTACGGCAAACAATGCACCTTCAGACCAATTGTATATTTGTCTTACTTTATCAATATGAGTATTTCTAATTTCTTGTCTGTGTTTTGACTGATTTACAAAATTTTCTTTTATAGTCTTAAATCTTGAATGTTCGTCCAAAATTACATTACATAATAGTTTATCGTTGTCCTTCTCAAAATTCTCCAAATTAATAATTTGATTTACGAAATTTGTTCGGAGATTATTATAATCAACAACCTCATCTAAATCAAGGCAATTCAAATCACCAAGATGAACAAAATTTTTTAAACAATTTAGTTCTGATAAGTGTTTAAGTTTATTTATTATGTTTTTGCAATGTTCAAATGGATCTGCTTGTAAAAATACATAGTAAACTTTATCATCAATATTATTATATTCTTCTATCATAAATCTCAAATATCCTTCACTTTCTCTTCCTGTGTTTTCAATGTTTTTAATACGAATATTTTGTTTAAACACCTCATTTATTTGATCCCCTTTGTTATAAATAATAATTTCATAATTTTTATTTAATTGTTTGATCCATTCTATGCTTTCTGTATATCTCACAATAATAATTACGAGTTTGTTCATTATATATAACTTATAATTAATCATAAATATTTAAATAATAATTAGTCATAAGTAACAATATGCTCCGAACATTGCGAACCGTATTATGTAACATCAAACTCTACGACGATCCGAAACCACTCGGTCGATGGGGACACCAATGTGATGTATCGAGTCACATTAAATCGTCGTTGGCAAACCACGACTGCTGCGGCGACCAGTTGTGTGGCGACCCACTCGAAGTAAAAACAATATTGGCATCTGAACGCGTGAAACGGGTCAGTAATATGAAGTGAAATTGGGGATATAAAAGTTTTTCAAAAGTTGATGCTGTTATCACAAATTGCCGCGAAACAAAAACAAACATGATGAACAATAATAGTTTCATTGCGAAGCACATGAGGAACGTTGAGATGTGTCCGACATTAAGACATGGGTTTATAGTGGCTTGTGAAGAAGAGGTCAATAAAATGATAAAGAGAAATGTCAGCAAGTTGGTAGACGAGTTCGGTTCCGATCAGGCAGATTGAGGAGTCTGATATTAAAATGGCATCTATCTCGAATGAAGAGACCCGAACACCAATCATTGTGTATAATGATATTGATTCGCATGCAGCAGCAGAACCAGAGACAACATCTTCATTTTCACAATTTGGTAAACCATCATCACATACAGGGGAAATCTTTCGGCGAAAAAGCAATGGAAGAGATTGTGCGGGAGTATTTCAAACTAGACAAACGTGATAAATCCGGACATGATCACAAAAAATGGGTAAAACACTCGAACAAAAATCAGCAAGATATCACGCAAATGGACATGATTGGAAGTGGCAGCATGTTGAAATAAAACATCAATGGGATTATTTGCTATTAACCTGGCTTGATTACCAAAAATACGATTTTATATTGCCTCACGAAAGAGGGTCGTTTATTTGATTGATCAGCAGATTATTACGGGACAGGGTAAAAAAAACACAGAAAAAGACAAACTTTTGAATCAGGATTTACTTGAGTTTGCATAATGTATATTTATGTATGTTTTTTGTTCTAAAATGTTAATTTTACAAAGAAATCAAACATTTACCTTTGAGTAAATAATACCTTTTTGCCAATGCTTCGTTCTTATCAATGAAACAATCGAAACATAATAGTCTTCGGTCATCGTAATATGTGACTGCATTATTTTTATAATTACCTTCCCTATCGCAACCTACGTATTGATTACAGGATACGCATTAACTAAAAAGTATTAGAATAATGAAAATTGAAGTTTAAATGAACGCCGGCTATAAATATACAAAGATGGGTTATCCAACTGAAGGTCAGAATCATCACGCAGGAATTAAGAACGAAAAGGATATTGTTGATTTTCAGAATGCAAATCAAAATAATGCGATCAATAAGCATTTCCGAGGAGCTAATGAAACGACTAATTGGAAACACAAAGGTGGTACTCGCATGAAAGAAGACGCCATCTGTGAAAGCGGAGAAACAGTACACAAAATTTCTTTCAAAAATCATAAAAGCGGTACGTTTGATTGGATGAATACTTCAAAAAATATACCTGCGGAAATTACTAACAATGTGAAACAGTTTAAGTTAGAAAACGATGGCGGAGAAATTACAAAAACATTGCGTATTGAATTGGAACAAATATTTTCGAATGGATTTGATAATTTTGATTCCGATTTTATTGAGAGTTTGTTGAATAAAATAATTAACAATTATCCAGAGTACACTATCATTAATTGTGCAAAGAAAAAAGAGCTCATTATGATAAACAAAAGGGAGTTTACACATTTTAAGAAGCATCCTGAAGATGAATTTGTGTTTAAATCAACCAAAAGAGCAAAAACGAGTCGTCAAATATGGTTGAAAAAACATGACGGAAGCGAATTAAATACGAATTTAAGGTTAAGGATGCATCTGAATAACGGAATTACAGCTATATTCGGCAAAAAGGGAGCTGTTCCTTGTTTGAAGATTCAACAGGATAACGTAATGTCTTTCATCGCATCATGTGCGAATAAAGTTACTGTTCGTTATTAAATCTTGACTTTACGATCGGTATAATGTCTTTGTTCATATCATTTATAATACATTTTCTGTTGAGATTATAAGCAGCTTCCGCTGTAGTACCAGAACCGCACATAGGATCGTATATGTAGTCATTTTCATCAGTAGAGATGTTTATTAATCTCTCGAGTAATTTCACTGGCTTTGCTGTTGGATACTTTCTTACTTCGTTTCCTTGGCTTATGGAATGAATATCATCCCACAAATCAGTACAAGGTTTACCTGGATGTTCATGTAAATATATTTTTTTGTATAGATTACCAGCATTCTTTTTTGGAAGATGAATCCGTTTGTCTTTTATTAGTTTTTGTAATTCATCTTCTTTTATCCTCCATCCGGAGTTTGGGTTGAACACTTGATTGCCTATTTTAACTTCGTATTTATATCCTTTCTTAGTCTTTTCGGTAACAACATGACCAAGGGAATAGTTCCCTCTCTCATCTTTATTTTTAAATGAATTCTTCAAGTATGTCTCGTCCTTTTCCTGCAAAACTATATTGAATTTATAAGACTTAGTTTTATTACACTTCCAAATGATATCCATTACAGAACCTAGCTTAGTTTTAACATTATTCTTTGATCTACATTTTTTCCAGAATATAGGTTCCACAAATTTGAACTTTGATCGTAAATTTTTTTCAGGTATATACATGCATGAGCTAGAGATGTGAAAGAACAAAGTACCATCGTTTTCAAGCATATCATAAAATTTGTCGATATTATCACTTATGAATGATTCATAATCGCTATCTGTCCATTTATCTGAAAATCCTATATTGCAATTGCTTGATAGGTTGTAATTTCGATCTGAATTAAAGGGTGGATCAAAATAGATCATTCTGAATTTAGTATTTATATTGTTTTTCAGTGAATCTCCAATATATAACTGAATATTGTTCGTCAAGTCATATTTAACAGGAGTTTGTTCTTCATCAGTCATATTATCATATTTGACTTCGTGTTTGGATTGAGCAGCCATACTAGTTGCTACTTCATTTTCCACGTTATTCACAATCAATTTTTTCTCTAATATAATGTTTTCAACCTTGCTCTCGACTGCGTTATTCACTATGCTCTCGAGTTTCGACTTCACCTCTTGGCAGGGGTTCTTTCTATTCATGTGGTTCGTCAAGTGTCCCTTTTGTTTGAACTCTTTCAAGCATCGATCGCAAGTGTAGACCGGCATGTTTGTATATAGTATGCGGATATTATCTTTAACTAGTTTTAACTAAATTAGTTAAAGATGTATGCGGTGATGGTGGCTGGTTGGGAAAGTATTTGAGGAAACGGACAGAAATTGATTTAGAAGTAAGGGGTTTTGAACAGCAAGCACGAGATGCAGGAGAACAACGAAAACGATACGCAAATGGAACAAAGTGTTCCAACTTCGGTTCTTGAAAATACAGTGAATCAAATATTAACCATGGATTCGCAAAATGACAACCCTCTTGATTACAGTGTGTTGAACAACCCCGAAAGCGAAATATACAAGAAAGCGCGTGAAAGGACGCAAATGTATATTGATAAGAGACTGCCTTCCAGCAGACTCAAATACTTCCGTGATAAAACGGGTTTGACGAACGAAGACGGATTAGACGGGTTGGTTGCTCATTTGAGTGATACTATGGGTACTAATTGTATCAAAAATTTCTTCAAACACCCTGAGATCAAAGAATGCGAGCTGTGCGGTTGCCGAACGGATAAACCGCTTGATAGAGCACACTGTAATTACGATGGATGCTGTCGTCCTGTTATACTGAAACGTGCTGTTGAGCACTATTATGTTGACGAAAAAACACCTGTCATCACTGGCAAGATAATGCGGAAGTTTATTGAGTTGCACGGCGAAACACCATTGTACTTGTTGTGTAAGAAGTGCCACAAATCATACGATAAAAATGTGTAATTACGCCGAAATACTTTCATCTCGTTTGCGTTTTGAACACATTCGTTCTTCTTGATATTTTTTGGTCCTTTCCTCCTTTTTAAAATCACGTTCGTGTCTCGCTTCTTCGCATTGCTCTTGATAACGTTCTTCAAATTCTTCCATATCACCCAAGTAATTGTCTAGTAGCTCTTTATTTTCACTATCGTATTCTAAGTTCTTGGAATGAAATGTCTTGGCTTTACATATTTCCTTTTCTAATTCACCTTCGGCATCTTTCCGCTTGTTTCGTTCTTCGATTCGCATGCTTCGTTCTTTAAGGCGCATGTCTCGCAACTTATCAATGGTTTTCTTATACAGAAATTCTTTGTGTTGTGACTTTTCGATATGGGTCTTATATTGGCTAGAAGTTTCAAAATAGCGTTTCGAGAGTCCACATGGACACATATATGAGTTGTTCTTCTTTGAAAATTTAATGAATAAGTTTGGTACATCACAGTATTCATTAGTCTCATTGTTCCATTGAGGCTTGTACACCAAAGACATATTCGGTTAACATAGATACTTGTGAACTCTTTAATTCATTTTTATCACCTCTTACCAGTTTAAATGAAAACAAAAATATATAAAGCATCATCATACATATACATTTAATGTATTGGAACAACAAAAAATTGAAACGGAAGATGCCGGACAAGCGGAAGACATACTACAATCATGGTGCGCTCTGTTACTCACACTACCAAAATCTCCGACCTCTACCTCAAGAACACCGACCATAGTGCGTATGGGTCTAGTGAGTCAATCGAGATTACATCCGATTTCCAGCGTGGAGATGACGAGACTGGGGTGTGGTCGCCTGAGAACAAGCAGAACTACATCAAGTCACTCAAGGGTCACTATCCAACGGGAATTCTAACCTTTGTAAAGGACCACGAAAGCGCCACTGCCTATCAAGACCCTTGGAAAGTGTTGGATGGTGGAAACCGCCTTCGTGCGATTCGCGACTTCATCAACAATAAGTTTCATATTACGAAGGACGACGAAACAAGCTACAAATTCTCTGATTTGTCTCCTCAAGAAGTGGCGGATTTCAACACAATCATGATTCCGTGTCAGTTTCTGACCCTCGAGCGGAACGATGCCGACCACACCATTGCCGAAATGTTCTGTTGCCTCAATACCTCCGCAAAACCGCTTTCACATGGCGAACTCTTCAAAGCCCACGGCTGGAAGCAAAATATCTGGGAGATCGAGATGGCCAAAAAACTGGTGGGCCATGTATGGGACTCTACCATGAACGATGACCGTCTCAACGCCCTTCGTGCTGCCTGGTCTACCAACATCGGGGAACTGAGCGAAACGAAACGCTGCTCCAACGTTGCCATGATGCTAGGATACATTATTTCGGCAAAAACCGCCAACTTCAAGCACTTTGATTCCAACTATAATCTCAACAAAAACAATCTGAGTCCCGCATCCCAAGTGCCCGACGAAGACGAGGTGAATGCCATATATGAGAAACTCACCATGTTCGTGGATACCGTAAGCGAAATGGGATACTCGAGGGATCTCTTTGGTCGTCCAACCGGAGGCATTCCATCGAAATCCAAAATCGCACCCATCTGGAAGCCCATATGCGAAGGGACGCTCACTCCAGAATTCCGCGAGAAGATGGTTCGTTTCTACAACGATTACGCGGTGAATGACCACGAAGTGACTGAGGAATACATGCGTCTGCTCACCAAAAACGGGGATAATCACACGAACGCTTCTAAGATCAACGCCGTCCACGAATACATCAACAGTTTCGATTGACACCGCAAGGACGCTAACATACAACGACGACGACGAAGATGGGTTCATCGAGTTCGAGTAGAAAGTAAGTAATAAATAGGTAGTAAAAATATTCTTGTATGATTTATAAGAATATTTTTGTCAAAAATTAAATGCTTATTGTTTGGTTTTACGAGTAGATTTATTTTTAGGTTTCTTTCTTTTAGATTTATTTTTAGGTTTCTTTCTTTTAGATTTATTTTTACGAGTTTCTCTCCTACGTTTATTAAAACCTCCAATTTTATTCTCCCGCAAATTACCAACTAATTCATCAAATGTGTCAAGCTTAATAAAATCTTCTTTTAATAAAAATACAAGTGCTAAATATTTATTTAATTGACGAAGATTGAATACATAACTGTTGATAAGATTATTACCTTGTGCTGTAGTAGGAATATTCTGCCGTTTGCCAGGGTTCTCTGGATCGCGAATAGGTGAAGTTCTAGTATTTATAGCTTCTTTTAAATCTTTTATAACCTTGCACGCGTCTTCAACTTGTTTTTTAATTTCTTCGTCTTCATCATCTCCACATATAGCAGTAGGAAGCTTATTACTTTCATCATACATTTCTAAAAGTCCTGATACTTCTTCCAATTTTTCTCTAATTTGTTTAATATTTTTATTTCCGTTTATTTTTTCTAAATCAGAAATAATTTCTTTAACTAAATCAGTTCTCTTCATATAATATTAAGTAATATAAAACAAAATTGAAGGGGAGTATGGGTCATTCCCAATCAACAACAAGATTGTTCATAACATTCTATCGATGAATATTATGAAGACTATTAACAGTATGAAGCGCGATATTACCGGCAATACCAAGAGTAAGATGGCAGGAGAGACTGAGCACGCGCGTCTAGGATACGCGCTTCCGGTTGAGGTAGAGATGCTAATCAAGGAGTATGCGCAACCGCGCTACAGGGCTTCCGCGCATTTCAAGGCGATGAACACGCTGTTCGTATACCAAAAACGGGGTCTCATGCCAATCTTCCTCGGGTTGGCGTGCCCCGAGTGCGACCATCCCTTGCTCCAAACGCGATTGAACGTGAAATATCGCAAGGCGCAAATAATGTATAGAAAAAGGCAACTCGGAGAGATATACGATGACTTTGTGCGCCGCATACCCACTCTGGTGGATCACGAATCGTTCAAGCACGATATGTTGCGATGCAGTCGGAGTTTGCGATTTGCCACGGACGAACACGGGCGTCCTATCGAGACGAACTCTTCGCCAATGAACTGCACCGATATCTACTGCGAAATCGCGACATCTATCGTCATTGTTCTCCCGCTACTCACGGTCTACGCCCTTCCAATAAGCACCATACTTGCCCGCTATATCATTGTGTGCGTTCTCGTGATAATGTCGACAGAGCACATTATCATCACATTGAATATGGTGTGATTGCTTGTATTCTTTGATTATTGCCATTCGTTTATTTTTTCTGTGTTTTCCTCTTTTTTGTTCCTTTCCTCTTTTTTGTTCCTTTCTTTTTCTGGGGTTTCGCCATTTTATATAATGAACCTCCAACAAACATTTTGGCGAAATTGCCTATTTGTTCTTCATTAAATGATTTTATAATAGTCATAAAAACTTGCTCTATATCGTTGAAATTTTCTCTAGTCATAGGAGATACAAAACTTCCTGAAGATGTCTGCATACCATACAACTCGGGCAAGTCGTAACAATAGGTATCACTTAATTTGAAAGTCGCACCATTTAGTAATTCTTCTAATAATACAACACCTTGTGGTTTACCATCTTTCACGTTACGACTGCATTTTTCGGTAACCTGTTCTTCAATGTAGTGTTCTTGGAAAAAATTTTGAAAAGCCATAATATAAGGGAACACTCCATCTATCGCTGCGTCACTAATAGTCGCTTCCGAATTTTTGGCTAAATAATTACTAACCACATCCAAATAATTATCTATATCATTCAACCATATTTTCAACATTTTATAAGCCAGATCAGGCATTGGATAATCAGGGTCATTTTTAAATTTTTCAAACCCGGATTTTAAAATTTTCTTGATATTTTTCTTATCTTTTGTTGATATTTTTTCCATATTATATAATAAATCTATATTAAAATATTATTCTAGTAAAATGCGATATAAGTAATATATAAATGTATTTTTCGCTATTTGTTACATGGAATGACGGCAATGCGCGTCTCGATATAGATAATTGATATAGAAAGAAACCGAGTCTATCATATAGTAATACCGAATGGCAGTGACAACGCGCTCTGCTATTCTAAGTGACGACGGAAAATACCGATACAAACTCGAGAGAAAGTGGGGTCCGGATGCTTCGAAAATGGTCGGGTTCATCATGCTCAACCCTTCCATTGCGAATGATAAAAAGGACGACCCTACAATGAAACGAGTGATTAATTTTGCCAAATCTTGGGGGTTTGACGGGGTCATTGTATGCAATCTCTACGCGCACATCAGTCCTCATCGCAAAGAGTTGAAACACGTGGACGACCCGCTTGGTCCGGAGAACGAGCGATACGTCAGGGAAATTGTCGCCACATGCTCGCAAATCGTCTATGGATGGGGGAACGACGGAAGCGAACCACAATGGTTGCGCGAGTTGGTGCAGTCGCCATATTGCATCAAAATGAACAAAGGAGGTCAACCGAAGCACCCGCTTTACATTAAAGGAGAATGCGAAATGATTCCGTATGTGCGTGAGTAATGAACGCGATATGTATTTTTGCTCCACAATATAAATCCGTTGAACCAATTCACAATATATTGCCTGGTTACTCAGTAGCATACATGACCGCCCCCGAATAAACCACCGTTCACTCGAAAATGCCAATCGCAATAAAAAAGTTTACAATGAGGACACTGTTTGGTAATACCTCCTTTTGTACAGTTGTGTTTATATGTGGTTGCACAAGGCAATGCTATGAGATTCTCCGCATTATTTTTCATGCGCTCTTCCTCTTGCTTAATGCGTTCTTCCTCTTGCTTAATGCGTTCTTTATCCTGCTTTATACGCTCTTCCTCTTGCCTTATGACTTCCTTATCCTGCTTAATGCGTTCTTCCTCTTGCTTAATGCGTTCTTCCTCTTGCTTTATGTGTTCTTCTTGTTTTATGCGCTCCTCTTCTTGTTTTATGCGCTCCTCTTCTTGTTTTATGCGCTCCTCATCAGAATCGTTTTGTTCTTTTATTTGCTTAATTTTTTCTGGCGTAGGTTGTTCAAACCATACCTCATCATTAACAGTAAAGTTTCGTTGTTCTTCTGTATAATCCTTGTGTAAATCAAGATAATAATACTTAAGCTTGACTTTTTTACTTCCATCAACCGTTATATTAACGGTTCCTTTCGGTTGTATAAAACCGATCTCTGGTTCAAGTGATTCACCCTTTACGTAGTCCTTTTTATTATTACCTCCAACTCCAACGCCCATAAATTCTACATTTCCTGCGTTTTCCTTATGAATAATTAAAGATGCTTCGTAAATATAAGCCTTGTATTTAACTTCAAAATCAGACTTGTTTTCGATTGTAAGTTTGTTGAGACTTTTCCCCATAAAACCCTTTTTGGCGTTCGGTTTTGAACACAACATCTTTATATAATAGTTATATTAATAAAGTATCGAATAATTCTTCGATTGAATATTTTTTTCAAACCATATCCTCCACGGTAAAATGCACACCTCTCATTCAAAATCGCTTCTACATAGTGGACATTTTCTTTGCGAGTTTTTATTTTGTTCCATTTCATATAAGATTTCATACTTTCTGAATTCATCATAGTATTTGTTCATTTTTTGTTCGTATTTACACAAATCATAATAATATTGTTCTATTAGTTCATTATTTTCAAACCAACTTTTAAGATCATCATCTATTGTTTCCACGAATTCAGATTTAATCTTTACTGAATTATATAAATCCTCGTTTTCACATACAAACCATTTTAGGTATCTTTCATCATTCGTTATACTTTGAAATAACACTCGGTTTTTTTCCTTATCTTCATATGGATATTTTGGTTTTGGTTCCTTCGGTTCTTCGGGTTTGGGATGTTTATCATGAAAATCTGAAGATATATAGCCTGTATTCATTGTTATAAAACACTTTGGACATATGAAATGTTCACAATTAGGCATTTTCACACCCCAATGAAGTTCAAAACAAACACAACAATCAACGTTGTCTCGTTTAACCATATCTTTAGTAAAAAACTCCAATGCCTTTTCTTCGCCCCATACTTTAGTGAATCGGTTGAGTGTATTCATTTCATCCATTATTAAACAAATTCTCAATTATTTTTTAACTCCTATTTCTTCAAACCATATCCTGCTTCGTCAAAGGGACTTCGCCCGCCAACTCCCGTAGCAGCTTCAACTTCGTTTTCTCGGGCAGTTCTGCCGTGGTAGACCCGGCTATTTCCACATACTTCACGCGCAGTTGGTCGTTTTCCATCCATTCTGGATAACGACTTTCGAATTCACACACCCATTTTTTACGTATGCTTTCCTCCGCGTTTTGGAGGAGTTTCTCTCCACTATCCTCTTCCCATCCTTGATTTTCATCCT
>Ga0206677_10000119_pt1 | contig 67019 bp, 60 predicted proteins | sample M130m12015metaG_FD_155475 | JGI IMG/M metagenome (GOLD analysis project Ga0206677, IMG submission 155475) | Ammonia-oxidizing marine archaeal communities from Monterey Bay, California, United States - M1 30m 12015 | ecosystem: Environmental > Aquatic > Marine > Intertidal zone | place: USA... | reverse complement strand
TAACTATGGAACAGAACGAATTATACCCAATTTTCTTAAAAACACACCAACTAGAAACATTAATCGTTGGTGGAGGTTTTGTAGCTTTAGAGAAATTGTCTTTTTTGATGAAGTCGAGCCCCAATTCGAAGGTTACCATGGTGTCTCCTTTTTTTAGAGAAGAAACCAAAGAACTCGCAAATCGATATCAAATCGAAATGATTCTTGATAACTACCATGCTTCCTACCTACTTTACAAGCATATGGTGATTGCTACAACCGATCAGATTGATGTAAATATTGAAGTATACAAAGACTGTAAAGCCAAAAATATTTTGGTAAATGTCGCTGACAACCCTCCGTATTGTGATTTTTATATGGGAGGAATTGTAACCAAAGGGAATGTAAAAATCGCCATTTCTACCAATGGAAAATCTCCAACAACAGCCAAAAGATTGCGTCAGTTTTTTGAAGAAGTAATTCCAGAAGACATTAACGATCTCGTGAAGAATTTAAATGAATTCAGAAAAACAATTAAAGGAGACTTCGAACACAAAGTAGCTACTCTGAACGAGTTTACAAAAGGATTAATCGAAAAAAAAAAGTAAAATGATTACAACAGATATATTAATTATTGGAGCGGGACCCACAGGATTGTTTACCGTTTTTGAAGCAGGATTGTTAAAATTAAAGTGTCATTTAATTGATGCTTTGCCACAGGCAGGTGGACAGTGTTCAGAAATTTACCCAAAGAAACCCATTTATGACATTCCGGCTTATCCAGAGATTCTAGCAGGAGACCTAACGAAAAACTTGTTGGAACAAATCAAACAATTTGAACCAGGTTTTACCCTCGGAGAACGTGCCCAAACTATTGAAAAAACAGCCGATGAAACCTTTATTATTACTACAAATAAGGGAACCAAACATGCTGCTAAAGTAGTAGCAATTGCTGGAGGATTGGGGTCCTTTGAACCAAGAAAACCATTGATTCCCAATATTGTGAATTTTGAAGACAAGGGGGTCGAGTATATCATTAAAGAACCTGAATTCTATAGAGATAAAAAAATTGTCATTTCTGGTGGAGGAGATTCTGCTTTAGATTGGGCAATTTTCTTGTCCGATATTGCTTTAGAAGTAACTTTAATTCATCGAAGAAATGAGTTTCGAGGCGCTTTAGATTCTGTTGAAAAAGCACAAGAGTTAAAGAACTTAGGGAAGATCAATATTATAACTCCCGCAGAAGTTGTAGGACTATTAGGAACAGCACATCTTACTGGAGTTGCTGTTGAAAAGAAAGGGGAAGCTGCTTTTATCATTGATGTCGATCATTTTATTCCACTTTTTGGTCTGTCTCCAAAATTAGGGCCTATCGGAGAATGGGGATTAGAGATTGAGAAAAATGCCATTAAAGTAAACAATGCATTGGATTACCAAACCAATATTCCTGGAATTTATGCCATTGGAGATGTAAATACTTATCCAGGGAAATTAAAATTGATTTTATGTGGTTTTCATGAAGCAACTTTAATGTGTCAAAGTGCTTACAAGCGAATTTTTCCAAATAAAAAATATGTGATGAAATATACCACTGTTGGAGGTATCGATGGTTTTGATGGGACAAGAAAAGAAGCACCAAAAGCAGTCGTAAAAGCGATTAAATAATGCAAGATGTTACTATAAAAATTACCGATAGAAAAGGCGTAACACACGATGTTATTGCCCCAACAGACATGGCGATGAATTTAATGGAGATTGTGCGTTCCTATGAATTAGCAGATGAAGGTACTATTGGTGTTTGTGGAGGAATGGCGATGTGCGCCTCTTGCCAATGTTATGTAAATTCGGGAAACAAATTACCTGAAATTTCAGCAGATGAAGATGCAATGTTAGCAGAAGCATTTTATGTGGAATCGAACAGTAGATTAGGCTGCCAAATTCAAATCACTCCAGAACTAGAAGGATTGGAAGTAGAATTAGCACCAGAATATTAATATGCTTAAAGTAATTACCTGAACTTTCAAAAAATTGAATATAGAAGGGTGGAGTTGACTTTACGCTTAGCTAAAAAAAAGAGCGGTTTAATAATTCCGAGCGTGCATTTGCGTAGTATAAAGTTTTAGAGAGAAAAATCCTGAAGAATATTGAAGGAGAGATGAGTTATCTTGTCCCTATAAACTCGATAGAGATAAAAGCGATCTTTTAAAGTAATTTAATAGCTTAATTTTAAATGAGTTATTGGGTTCAAAATTACGATTAATTAAAGCTGGGTCCAGCTCATTTATGTTCGAGGAGATTCCGATATATCATCAATATTTTTTCAAGAGATTTTTTTAAAAAAAGAATTAAAAATTAAAAAATATTGCGTTAATTTGCAACTTAGTTCATTACTTAATACAGTGTTATCAAGAAAGGTGGAGGGATTAGACCCTTTGAAACCTTAGCAACCCTTTGTAAAAACAAAGAAGGTGCTAACTTCTACTTTTATTCTGAATGTATATTCAAGATTAAAGAGAGATAACGGAAAGATTTTCTTCCTCTTTTCCTGATAACATTTTTACTATAATAATCAGGAATGTCAGATATTTATAAAGAAATACAAAAAAAAATTCTTGTGCTCGATGGCGCCATGGGAACCATGTTGCAACAGTATCAATTTACAGAAGCAGATTTTAGAGGTGAACGCTTTAAAGACTATCCGAGTCCCTTGCAAGGGAATAATGATTTATTATCACTCACACAACCCAAAGCCATTGAAAGTATCCATGCAAATTATTTTGCCGCAGGGGCAGATATTGTAGAAACCAATACGTTTTCAGGTACCACCATTGCCATGGCAGATTATCAAATGGAAAACTTGGTTTATGAGCTTAATTTTCAATCTGCAAAAATCGCCAAAAAGGTTGCGGAGGAATTCACACAAAAAGAACCACACAAACCACGCTTTGTAGCGGGAGCTATAGGGCCTACCAACAGAACCGCAAGTTTGTCACCCGATGTAAACAGACCTGAATACAGAGCGATTACATTTAATGAATTGCGTGTTGCCTATAAGCAACAAGTGGAGGCCTTGTTAGATGGGGGCGTAGATCTATTATTGGTAGAAACTATTTTTGACACCCTCAATGCAAAAGCGGCTTTATTTGCGATTGAAGAAGTAAAAGAAGAACGAAATCTAAAAATTCCAATCATGGTGTCTGGCACTATTACCGATGCTTCAGGAAGAACCCTTTCCGGACAAACTGTGGAAGCCTTTTTAACCTCAGTTTCCCACATACCGCTTTTTTCTGTCGGATTTAATTGTGCTTTGGGTGCCCAACAATTACAACCCTATTTAAGCAGGTTGTCCAGAGAAACCGATTTTTATACATCTGCGCATCCCAATGCTGGGTTGCCCAATGCTTTCGGAGAGTATGACGAAACCCCAAAACAAATGCAAGCTTTTATTGAAAGTTATCTACAAGATAATCTCATCAATATCATCGGCGGTTGTTGTGGGACCAGTCCCAAACATATCCAAGCAATCGCAGAAGTTGCAGCGAAATATCAACCTCGAAAAGTGGGATCTTAAATGAAAAGTGATTGTAAAAAATACTTAAGCTTATCCGGTTTAGAACCCTTAATTCTATCGGAAGACAGCAACTTTATCAACGTTGGTGAACGTACAAATGTAACAGGTTCTAGAAAGTTTCTTCGCTTAATAAAAGAAGAGAAATATGAAGAAGCATTAGCAGTAGCCAGAGATCAAGTTGAGGGCGGTGCACAAATTTTAGATGTCAATATGGACGAAGGAATGTTGGATGGCGTGCAAGCCATGACCACCTTTTTAAATCTCATTGCGTCCGAGCCAGATATTTCAAGAATTCCATTGATGATCGACAGTTCTAAATGGGAAATTATAGAAGCGGGCTTGCAAGTTGCTCAAGGAAAATGTGTTGTAAACTCCATCAGTCTAAAAGAAGGAGAAGCAGAATTCCTTCGTCAGGCAAAACTGGTAAAACGTTATGGAGCAGCTGTTATTGTCATGGCCTTTGATGAGTTAGGACAAGCCGATAACTACCAAAGACGGATAGAAATTTGCGAACGTTCTTACTATTTATTGGTCAACAAAGTACAATTCAAACCCGAAGATATCATCTTTGATCCCAATATCTTTCCAGTAGCTACAGGAATGGATGAACATCGAAAAAATGCACTAGATTTCTTTAAAGCGACGAAATGGATTCGTGAAAATTTACCTTTTGCAAATGTTTCTGGCGGAGTGAGTAACGTCTCGTTTTCTTTTCGTGGCAACAATATTGTTCGAGAAGCCATGCACGCAGCATTTTTATACCATGCCATTCAGCACGGAATGAATATGGGGATTGTAAATCCGACGATGCTAGAGATTTATGATCAAGTCCCCAAAGAATTATTAGCAGCAGTAGAAGACGTTTTGTTGGATCGAAAAGAAGATGCCACAGAACGTTTGCTGGAGATTGCCGAACGTGTAAAAGGAAATAAAAAAGAAAGTGAAACCAAAGTTTTGGAGTGGCGAAATGGGTCTCTTCAAGAGAGAATTACCCACAGTCTGGTTAAAGGAATTGATGTTTTTATTATAGAAGATATTGAAGAAGCGAGGCAAAAATCTGCAAAACCGATTGATGTTATTGAAGGGAATTTAATGATTGGTATGAATGTGGTTGGAGACTTATTTGGGAGTGGAAAAATGTTTTTACCACAAGTCGTAAAATCCGCAAGAGTCATGAAAAAAGCCGTGGCCTACTTACAACCATTTATTGAAGCTGAAAAAGACGGAAATCCAGAATTTGCAGGCAAAATATTAATGGCAACCGTAAAAGGAGATGTGCATGATATTGGTAAAAATATTGTTTCGGTTGTGTTGGGATGCAACAATTATGAAATTATTGATTTGGGGGTGATGGTGCCGCCAGAAAAAATTATTGAAACGGCAAAAAAAGAAAATGTAGATGCAATTGGTTTGAGCGGATTGATTACACCTTCCTTGGACGAAATGGTCTACTTGTCCAAAGAAATGGAAAAAAACAACTTTTCTGTACCTTTATTGATAGGAGGCGCAACTACTTCGAAAGCACATACTTCTGTTAAAATTGCGCCCAATTATTCCAATGCAGTAGTGCATGTAAACGATGCTTCAAGAGCCGTAACTGTGGTGGGTAATCTCTTAAAAGAAGATAGTGGTATCTATAAAAGTCAGATTCGAGAAGAGTATGCCCTTTTTAGAGAAAAGTTCTTAGATCGTTCTAAGTCGAAAGCTTACATATCCATTGCCGAAGCTCGAAAACGAAAATTTAAAATCGATTGGAAAAAAGCAAATATTGTAAAACCAAAACAATTGGGAATTCAAGAATTGCAAGATTTTGAATTGACCAAATTGGAAGAATTTATCGATTGGAGTCCTTTTTTTAGAAGTTGGGACTTGCATGGAAAGTATCCAGCGATTTTAACAGACAATGTTGTTGGAGAACAAGCCACAGAATTGTTTGCAGATGCCAAGGTTTTACTTCAGAAAATTTTTGACGAAAAACTTTTAAAAGCAAAAGCGGTTTTTGGTTTGTTTGCTGCCAATACCGTTGATGATGATGATATTCAAGTGACAGTTTCGGGGAAAGAAAAACCCCTTACTTTTTTATCACTCCGTCAACAATTAAAGAAAAGAGAAGGGGTTCCATCTTTTGCTTTGGCAGATTTTATTGCTCCAAAAGAAACAAACATTCAGGATTATATAGGTGGATTTTGCGTATCTACGGGGTTTGGGACCAAAGAATTGGCAGAGGCTTATGAAGCAGCTCATGACGATTACAACTCCATTATGATCAAAGCATTGGCCGATCGATTGGCAGAAGCCTTTGCAGAGTATTTACACAAAGAAGTGCGAACCAAACATTGGGGGTATGCCGCTCATGAAAATCTTTCTAATACCGATTTAATCAAAGAAAACTATAAAGGAATTCGACCTGCACCTGGTTATCCAGCTTGTCCAGATCATTTAGAAAAAAGAACGCTTTGGGACTTGCTAAATGTGGAGGAAAGAATAGGTGTGCAATTGACCGATAGTTTAGCCATGTGGCCTGCTGCAAGTGTTTCCGGGTATTATTTCGGAAATGAACAGGCAACCTATTTTGGACTCGGAAAAATAACCAAAGACCAATTAACAGATTACGCAACAAGAAGAAATATATCCATAGAGGAAGCTCATAAATGGCTAAACCCAAACATAACGGAATAAGATGAAAGTTACAGAACACATAAAAAAAGCCAACGGAAAAACCTTATTTTCCTTTGAAATTATTCCTCCAAAAAAAGGAAAAAGTATTCAGGAGCTCTACAATAATATAGATCCATTAATGGAATTTAACCCTCCATTTATAGACGTAACGACTTCAAGAGAAGAGCATGTTTATGTAAAAAAACAAGGATTACTTGAGCAAAAAATCACTCGAATGCGTCCTGGAACTTTGGGAATTTGTGCGGCGTTAAAACACAAATATCAAACAGATACGGTTCCTCATGTTTTATGTGGTGGTTTTACCAAAGAAGAAACAGAGTATTTATTGGTAGATTGCCAATACTTAGGCATAGACAATGTAATGGCATTGCGGGGTGATACCATGAGTCATCAAAAATATTTTGAAGCCACTCCAGGGGGACATTTATATGCGAAAGAATTGGTGATACAAATTAACAATTTAAATTCAGGGAAGTATTTACACGATGTTTTGGAAGTAGATGATCGTGCTAATTTCTGTATTGGCGTTGCTGGTTATCCTGAAAAGCATTTGGAAGCACCTTCTTTGCAAACCGATTTGAAAAGACTCAAAGAAAAAGTGGATGCTGGTGCCGACTATGTAGTTACTCAAATGTTTTTTGACAATCAAAAGTATTTTGATTTTGTAGCAGCTGCCAAAAAAATAGGAATTCACGTACCGATTCTTCCAGGAATCAAGCCCTTTGCAATCCATAAGCATTTGCAATTGTTACCTCAGGTTTTTAACATCGATCTCCCTGAAGCATTAATTGCTGCCGTTGAAGGGTGCAAAGACAATGCACAAGTGCGTCAGGTGGGTATCGAATGGGCCATTCAACAATCGAGAGAATTGCAACAAGCAGGGGTGCCAGGGTTGCATTATTACTCTATGGGGAAATCTTCAAACATTAAGAAAATTGCAGCAGCACTGTTTTAGGGATAAAGTGGCTCGATAGACCAATAGCTAAAACTAATTTTGCAGCAGCTTGTGTCGTGAAATATTTGTTTACTTTTGTCGAGTAATAATTGAAATAAAAATTTAAAATATAGAATATGGCATTAGAAATTACAGATGCGAATTTTGAAGAAATCGTATTAAAATCGGACAAACCAGTATTGGTAGATTTTTGGGCAGCTTGGTGTGGACCCTGCAGAATGGTTGGACCCATTGTTGATGAAATTCATACGGAGTATGAAGGAAAAGCTGTAGTAGGGAAAGTAGATGTTGATTCAAATCAAGAGTTTGCAGCAAAATATGGTGTTCGTAACATCCCAACAGTTTTAGTATTTAAAAATGGTGAAGTTGTAGACAAACAAGTGGGGGTAGCTCCAAAGAATGTGTACACAGGAAAGATTGATGCTGCGATGTAGTAACTACTTCCTTCTTATAATATTGAAAAGGTTTGGCTAACGTCAAACCTTTTTTTATTTTTAGAACCTAAAGATCTTCTTAATGAAATACAGTTTACCACTTTTTGGAACCCTAATCTTATTGCTTTCTTGTTCGTTGAAAGAAGATACCATTGGCTTGAAAAAAGGAATTTCTTTAGAATTGGCCAAGTACAGAAAACAACAAGTTTCAAATGTTGTCTATGACTTGGATTTTAACATTCCAGCAGCAAAATCTGCCCCCATTTCATCCTCCTTAATATTAATGCTTACGATACAGGAGTTATCACAGGATTTGTTTTTAGATTTTAACGCAGCAAAATCCAATTTGAAATCTCTGAAGGTAAATGGTCAAAAGGTTACTATCAATCATCAAAAAGAACATTTAATTGTTTCTAAAGAAGACCTAGTTTTGGGCAAAAACACCCTCGTTGTTTCTTTCAATGCGGGCGAATTATCACTCAACCGAAATGAAGATTTTTTGTATACCTTACTGGTGCCAGATCGAGCAAGTACGTTGTTTCCTTGTTTTGATCAGCCCGATATAAAAGCAACGTATCAATTGACCATAACAGCCCCAAAAGAGTGGGAAGTACTCTGTGGTGCTTTTGAACAAAATGCTATTGAAATGGGCGATTTTACCAAGCATATATTTTCTCAGACAGACAAAATGAGTACCTACTTATTTTCTTTTGTTGCTGGAAAGTTTACTGCAGTAACTAAAAATCCAGGAGCATTTGATATGCGTTTTTTGTACCGAGAAAATAACCAAGAGAAAATTGAAGAAAGTCTCGATGAGGTTTTTTTGATCCATCAAAAGTCGCTCGATTTTTTAGAGGAGTACACACAGGTAAAGTTTCCATTTCAAAAAATGGATTTTGCAGCCATTCCTCCCTTTCAATATGGAGGTATGGAACATGTGGGCGCCATTCAGTATCGAGCATCTTCCTTATTTTTGGATAAAAATGCTACACAAAACAGAAAATTGAGTCGCGCTAAACTAATAGGACATGAAACTTCACACATGTGGTTTGGAGATTTAGTGACCATGCGCTGGTTCAATGATGTTTGGATGAAAGAAGTATTTGCCAATTTCATGGCAGATAAGATAATGAATCCGGTTTTCCCTGAAATCAATCACAAATTAAACTTTATGATGTCGCATTATCCCAGTGCTTACTCAGAAGATAGAACAAAAGGGACCAATGCGATTCGTCAATATTTGGGGAATTTAAAAAATGCAGGCTCTTTGTATGGGAGAATTATTTATAACAAAGCGCCAATTATGATGCGTCAGTTAGAAAGCTTATTGGGCGAAGCACAATTTAAAGAAGGCATACAAGAATACATCCAAACCTATGCAAATGGAAATGCAGACTGGAGTGAATTGGTAGCTATTTTAGACCATAAAACGGCTGCTGATATTAAAAGTTGGAGCGATGTTTGGGTAAACTCTCCAGGAAGGCCTGTGTTTACAGAGGAAGTTGAATTGAATGAAAAAGGAAATGTGACCAAGTTTGTCATTCATCAAAAAGCTGAAGATGGTTCTCAAAAAGTATGGGTGCAGTCTTTTAAAATTCAATTGAAAGACAAACGAGGCTTCGAGAAGACCATTAATCTTAAAAATATGGGCAGCTCTTTTGATATTTCTTCGGCGGTAAAAGATTTTAAACCAGGACAAATTTTGTACAATACAAACGGATTTGGTTATGGGGTTTTTCCAATTTATAAAGACAAACTCAGCAGTTATAAAGCGATTGACGATGAAGTTTCAAGAGGAGCTCAGTTTATCAATTTGTATGAGAATATGCTCAGAGGCAATCTGAGCCCTTTAGAAACCTATGGCGTTTTTTTTGAGGCAATGTTGGTAGAAGAAAATGAGTTGATTTTGAATTATTTATCTGGAAGGCTTCAAACGATGTATTGGACTTTTCTGACAAGAAAACAGCAACATAAAGTACAACAAAAAACAGAAAGTCAACTTTTTACTTTGTTGAAAAAAGAGCTGCCCAAAAACATTAAAAAAACCCTGTTTAATCTCTATCAATCCATTGCGATTTCTGAACAAGGAAAAGAAAATTTGTATGCGCTTTGGTCAAAAAACAAAAAGATTAAAAACCTCTTTTTAAATGAAAATGAATATACTTCTTTGGCAATGAAATTGGCCATTTACGAACACCCAAAAGCCTCCGAGATTCTAAAACAACAAGCTCTGGTTATTTCAAATAAAGATCGTTTCGCACGTTTTCAATGGTTGTTGCCATCACTTTCTGAGAATGAGGTGACAAGAGACACTTTTATGAAATCGCTTTTAGAAAAAGAAAATAGAGAAAAAGAGTCATGGGTACAAACCGCTTTAGGGAATATCCACCATCCGTTACGCCAAGAATCGGCAACAAAACATCTCAAGGATATTTTAGAAGCACTAGAAGCGGTACAATTAACAGGTGATATTTTCTTTCCCAAAGGATGGTTGGCCAGTTCTATTGGAAACTATTCTTCCAAAGAGGCTGCGCTCATCTTACGCTCTTTCTTAGATACGAAGCCCAATTATAATCCTGTTTTATTGAAAAAAATATTACAAACGACCGACAACCTAGCGAGAGCACAATACCTAAAAAAGTAGTATGAAGGTATCTGAAGTCTCTTCCTCTGAAATTAAAAACTTAGATCTTCTTGCAAAACAAGTTGTCGAAGGTTTTATTACGGGTATGCACAAAAGCCCCTTTCACGGGTTTTCAGTAGAGTTTGCCGAACACAAATTGTATAACAATGGCGAAAGTACACGCCATATGGATTGGAAGTTGTTTGCTAAAACAGAAAAACTGTATACAAAGCGCTACGAGGAAGAAACCAATTTAAGATGTCATATTATTATTGATAATTCGGCATCCATGCATTATCCAGTTATTGAAACACAAACAATTGCTTCGTTGAATAAAGTGGGTTTTGCTGCCGTGGCTGCTGCTGCTTTAATGGAAATATTAAAGCGACAACGCGATGCGGTAGGGCTAAGTATTTATGCAGATACCTATGAATATTATGCACCAGAAAAAGGAAGCGAACGGCATCGAAAAATGATTTTAAACCAGTTAGAACGTCTTTTAACTTCAACTTCTACAGCCACTACAGAAACCTATCAGTATTTGCATGAAATTGCCGAAAATATCCACAGACGTTCTTTAATTTTCTTGTTTACAGATATGTTTCAGTCAACAACGAATAAAGAAGGGCTGTTTGACGCACTTCGACACCTGAAGCATAACAAGCATGAGGTAGTTTTGTTTCATACCTATGACGGAAAAACAGAGGTAGATTTTGATTTTGATACTGCTCCAAAAAAGTTTGTAGATGTAGAGACAGGTGAAGAAATAAATGTGTTTTCACAGAATATTCAAGAAAAATATGCCGCATTAATGAATTCGTATTTCAATGACTTGAAAAATAAATGTTTACAATATAAAATCACCTATTTGCCGGTAGACATCCAACAAGGATTCAATGAAATTTTGACAGCGTATTTGATTCAGAGAAAAAAAATAAAATAAAATCACGATTTTCTGTTTGCAGATATGAAAATGTATGTTATATTTGCACCCGCTAATAGCAACGGTTTGGTAGTTCAGCTGGTTAGAATGCCTGCCTGTCACGCAGGAGGTCGCGGGTTCGAGTCCCGTCCAGACCGCAAAAAGCATCTCATTTGAGATGCTTTTTTTGTATGAAATAGTTTCTCCTTTTTTAGTCAGAAATAAGTACAGCCAATTAGCTTTTAGGATTCCTAATTGTTCATTGGTTGTTTTAAAAAAAGAAGCATGGCAATCAGTCAATTATGGGTGTAAAAATAGACGTATCAATAATTTTTTAATAGTTATACTAAGAATTTACTAATTTTTTTAAAATTCTTTTGCATTTATTTTTTTATCTCAATTTAATACATACATTTGACACGTAACAATAACAGTATGAACTTACAATACATTTGGAGCCGTTTCTATTTTTACTTTTATTTTAATAAAAGTTGAGACCCTATTGTGTATTGTGAACAAAATATATAAAAAGTCTCGAAGTTATCGAGGCTTTTTTTTATGACTAAAAAATGAAGGTAGCCATACAAGGAATTAAAGGATCGAACCACCATATTGTGGCGAAACACTATTTTGAAGCATCCGTTTCTCTCGAAGAATGTTTGTCTTTTGATAGTTTGGTAGATGCGCTTATAACAGGGAACAGTGATATTGGAATCATGGCATTAGAAAACACCATTGCGGGTTCTATAATCCCCAATTATGCGTTGATTGATGCGAATGATTTACACATCGTTGGAGAGTATTACTTAAGCATACATCACCATTTGATGGGATTAGAGAATCAAACTTTAGCAGATATTCAAGAAGTAGTATCGCATCCAATGGCATTGCTTCAATGTAAAGAGTTTTTTAGAAATCATAAAAAAATTAAGTTAGTAGAAGATGCAGATACTGCTGCAGTAGCAAAGAGAATTTCAGAACAACAGTTGAAAAATGTGGCGGCGATTGCCCCCAAAATTGCTGCCGAAATTTATGGATTGAAAGTAATTGAAGATGAAATTCAAACCATAAAAGAGAATGCTACCCGTTTTGTAATTGTACAAACAAAGCCTTCTGCAATAAAAAACCAAGCACTTAACAAGGCAACGCTTAAGTTTCAATTGGATCATAAAAGAGGAAGTTTGGCAGCGATTTTAAATGTGTTGAGTGATTGTAAAATGAGTTTGACAAAAATTCAATCACTTCCGGTTATTCAAACTCCTTGGAAATATGCCTTTTTTGTTGATGTTACTTTTGATTCACTTCAGCAGTATGAAAAAGCCATTGCTATTATTACCATAATGGCCGAAAAATTTAAAGTATTAGGAACCTATAAAAGTGGGAGAGAATGATACAACCAGCGAAAAGATTAGACAGCGTTCAAGAATATTATTTTTCAAAAAAACTAAGAGAAGTGCGCGAATTACTTGCCGCAGGAAAACCAATTATCAATATGGGAATTGGGAGTCCAGACTTGCAACCTCCAAGCAATGTTATTGAAGCTATTCAACACAGTTTGCAAGATGCAACGGCGCACAAGTACCAATCCTATCAAGGATTACCAGCATTAAGAAGTGCTATTTCAGCTTTTTATTTCGATAAATTTGGAGTACAAACCAATTCAGAAACAGAAGTACTTCCCTTGATGGGGAGTAAAGAAGGAATCATGCATATTTCGATGGCATTCTTAAATGAAGGAGATCAAGCACTAATTCCAAATCCAGGATACCCCACCTATACCTCAGTGACCAAGTTGGTCGGTGCAACGCCCTTGTTTTATGATTTAAATGCAGCAAACAATTGGCAACCCGATTTTGAAGCACTGGAAAAGAATGACCTAACGAAAGTAAAAATCATGTGGGTCAATTATCCACACATGCCAACGGGAACCAATGCGATAAAGTCAACCTTTGAAAAGTTAATCGCGTTTGGAAAGAAACATCAGATTTTAATTGTGAATGACAATCCGTATAGCTTTATTCTAAATGAAACACCAAAGAGTCTTTTACAGGTTGATGGTGCTAAAGACATTGCTTTGGAGCTAAATTCTCTGAGCAAAACTTTTAATATGGCAGGTTGGCGTGTAGGAATGGTTTTGGGAAATCAAAATTATATCAACCAAATATTGAAAGTAAAAAGTAATATGGATTCTGGGATGTTTTACGGAATTCAAAAAGGTGCTATAGCGGCTTTGCAACTGGATGATGCTTGGTTTTTAGCACAAAATAAAATTTACAAAGAACGTAGGGATTTGGTTTGGCAATTGGCAGACAAATTGAACTGCACTTATGATAAAAAGGCAACAGGGTTGTTTGTTTGGGCAAAAGTTCCAGAAGGAAAAAAATCCGAAGCAGTGACGGATACCATTTTATATGAAAACGATATTTTTATTACGCCAGGTACTGTTTTCGGTAGCCAAGGAGAAGGCTATATCCGATTTTCATTGTGTGTCACATCAGCCATCATTAAAGAAGCAATAGCCAGAATATGAAAAATATATACATGATCGGTATTGGTTTAATAGGTGGTAGTTTTGCCATAGATATCAAAAAACACCATTCAGAGGCAATCATTCATGGGATTAGTAGAAAAGAGGAAACACTTAACAAAGCTTTGGCTTTAAAGTTGATTGATAAAAAAGCAACTTTAGAAGACTTAGTCAATGCAGATTTGGTGATTGTTTCTATTCCTGTAGATGCTACGGTAAAATTATTGCCAATAATTTTAGATACCATTTCTGAAAAGGCGTTGGTTATCGATGCAGGTTCCACAAAAGAAGCAATTTGTAAGTCGGTTGAACATCATCCAAAAAGAAGAAACTTTTTAGCATGTCATCCCATAGCAGGTACTGAAAAATCTGGACCAACAGCTGCGATTTCTGGCTTGTATGCTGGGAAAACCAATATTATTTGCGAAGTAGAAAAAACAACTTTCAAACTTCAAGAAAAAGCATTAAGCATTTTTACAGCCCTTGGGATGCGTATTCGGTATATGGATGCAGTTTCTCATGATAAGCATATTGCGTATGTTTCGCACCTCTCTCACATTAGTGCATTTATGTTAGGGAAAACAGTGATTAATAAAGAAAAAAATGAACGCGATATTTTTGATATGGCTGGATCAGGTTTTGCATCAACTGTGCGATTGGCAAAGAGTTCGCCCGCAATGTGGACGCCAATTTTTAAACAAAATAAAGAAAACGTCATCGAAACCTTGGAAGAATATATCAATAATTTACAACATTTTAAGACCTTGATGGAACAAGACAATTTCTCTGAAATCTTTAAAGAAATGGAGAATACAAATCATATAAAGGAAATTTTAAACGGCATAAACTAATAAGCCACAATAAGTAGAAAAATGGAGAATACAAAAGAATTAAGAACATGGTTGGATGACATGAATTTAGCGCATCCACTAGTGATAGCAGGGCCTTGTAGTGCAGAAACCGAAGAACAGGTTTTAAAAATTGCACACGAATTAAAAGATTCTGATGTGAACTATTTTAGGGCAGGAATTTGGAAACCAAGAACAAGACCTGGAATGTTTGAAGGGGTTGGAGAGATTGGTTTGCGATGGCTGAAAAAAGTAAAAGAAGAAACAGGAATGAAAACCTGTACGGAAGTTGCCAATGCAGCACACGTGAAATTAGCGATTGAAAATGAGGTCGATTTATTATGGATTGGAGCACGTTCTACCGTATCTCCATTCATTATGCAAGAAATTGCAGATGCGCTTCAAGGAACGGATAAAATTGTATTGGTAAAAAACCCAGTAAATCCAGATTTAGCTTTGTGGTTGGGAGGTATTGAAAGATTGTACACGGCAGGGATTAAAAATTTAGGAGCAATCCACAGAGGTTTTTCTACCTATGAGAAATCAAAATATAGAAACATTCCAGAATGGCAACTTGCGATTGAATTTCAAAATAGATTTCCAGATTTACCATTAATTTGTGACCCATCACATATTACAGGAAATAGAGCTATGATTTTTGATGTCTCACAAACAGCATTGGACCTTAATTTAGACGGTTTAATGATTGAGACACATACAGACCCAGACAATGCTTGGAGTGATGCTGCACAGCAGTTAACTCCAGATTCTTTAAAGCAAATCATGAAAGATTTAAAAATAAGAAAAGAAACCAATACAGAGGCGGAATACCAAATTTCTTTAGATAATTTACGTGCGCAAATTAATGTGGTCGACAATCAGATGATCGATTTGTTAGGAAAACGTATGAAAGTTGCCGATGAAATTGGTGCACTTAAGAAAGATAAAAACGTGGCGGTTTTACAATCAAAACGTTGGAATGAAATTCTTGGAAATATGATTCTTGAAGGAGAAAGCAAAGGATTGAGTGAAGAGTTTGTTTTAAAAATGTTCAAAGCCATTCACCAAGAATCTATCAATCATCAAGAAAAGATCATCAATGGACTATAGATCGTTGTTTTCTTGTTAGATTTTTTTCGATGCAAAGAGGTAAGACGTTTCAGGGATTAAAAACCTGAAGCGTCTTTTTTTTAAAGTGACATTCTCATTTTTCGCCCCAATTCGTAATTTATTCTCATCTTTGTAACAATGACAGGAATCGTATACAAATCTACCGGTAGTTGGTATCAAGTAAAATCGGATATTGGCCAATTTTATAAGTGTAGAATGAAGGGTAAATTTAGAATTCAGAATATTAAAAGTACCAATCCAATTGCTGTTGGAGACCGCGTTGAATTTAATATCGAGAAAAAGGGAGATGAAGAAATCGGTGTCATCAAAACAATTTTTGAACGTGATAATTTTATTGTTCGTAAATCCGTCAACCTTTCAAAGCAAACCCATATTATAGCTTCAAATATTGACCAGGTATTCTTGTTAATCACCATCAATAACCCGCCAACTTTTACGGCATTTATTGATCGTTTTTTAGTGTCTGCAAGGGCTTATAGTATTGAAGTTATTTTGATTTTCAATAAAATAGACTCCTACGCACTCGAGGAACGTGCCGAGATCTTATATTTAAAGGATATTTACGAGAAAATTGGATACCAGTGCGAAGAGGTTTCTGCAACTCAAAATAAAAATGTTTCCAAAATTAAAGAATTAATGGGAGGCAAAACATCCATGTTTGTTGGGCATTCGGGGGTTGGTAAAACAACATTAGTCAATACCATAGAACCTGCTTTAGATTTAAAAACAAAAGAAATTTCTGATCAACATAGTCAAGGAAAACACACCACGACCTTTGCAGAAATGTTCGACTTAAATTTTGATGCAAGAATTATAGACACTCCTGGCATTAAAGGTTTTGGGGTTGTAGACATTGATAAATATGAGTTGGGAGATTATTTCCCTGAGTTTTTTGCCTTAAAACAAGACTGTAAATTCAACAACTGTATTCACGTAAAAGAACCCAAATGTGCCGTAAAAGAAGCGTTGGAAACTGAAGAAATTTCATGGTCTCGTTATCGAAGTTACCTACAAATTTTAGAAGGTGAAGAAGAATCGGAGCATTACAGGACCGATATTTGGGAAGAAGAAGAGAATCCATAGATCAATGAAAGTTGTACTTCAAAGAGTTTCAAAAGCAAGCGTAGCAATTAACCATCAAGAGGTAGCCAGTATCCAAGGTGGTCTTCTGTTGTTCTTGGGTATTGTTGCAGAAGATACGCAGGACGATATTGATTGGTTGGTTCGAAAAGTTTGCAATCTTCGTATTTTTAATGATGCAGAAAATATAATGAATACCTCATTAGTAGATCGTGGAGGAGCTGTTCTAGTAGTCAGTCAATTCACACTTCATGCCGCTACCAAAAAAGGCAACCGACCTAGTTATATCAAAGCAGCAAAACCAGCAGTGGCACGTCCTTTATACGAGAATTTTATAGCGACATTAACGTCTGTTTTGGGCAAAAAAGTACAAACCGGTGTTTTTGGAGCCGATATGAAAGTGTCTTTATTGAACGATGGCCCCATAACCCTTATTCTTGATTCCAAAGAAAAATCATAGGTTTTATAAAAAAATATCAAAATTTATTTTCCATGGAAAATAAATTAATTGTATGTTTGCTTTGCTAAAAGCATTTTAACTAAATAATTTAATAAATAACGATGAAAAAAATAATTTTATTAGTAGCAATTATAGCAACTGTATTTGCTTCATGTATTGGAGAGAAAAAAGAAAAAACAGCAATAAAAGAAGCGGTAAAGGTTACTGTAAATGCTGAAAATTTAAACAATGTAGATGTTACTGCCTCTGTTTTAAATTGGGAGGGAAGTAAGCCTACAGGCTCTCACAATGGAACGGTAGCCTTAAAAAGTGGAGGTTTGTTAGTAGAAGCTGGAACCTTAACACAGGGAGTTTTTGTGGTTGATATGAACAGCATTACCAATACAGATATGGCAGGTTCCAACGGCGCTACTAAATTAGAAGGACATTTAAAAGCATCAGATTTTTTTGATGTTGCGGTCTATCCAACAGCAAAATTTGTGATTACTTCTGTAGTTGATACCGACGGAAAACTAGCAGTTACTGGAAATTTAACAATTAAGAATACAACCAAAAGCATTACAATTCCAGCAACCATTGCAACAGCTGAGGGGATTACAACTTTTAAAAGCGAAACATTTACCATTGACAGAACTGATTTTGGTGTTGTATATGCTTCTAAAAAATTAGATGCAGCCTTGAAAGACAAGTTCATTAATGACTTAATGGAAATGTCTTTTAGTGTAGTTACGAAAGCATAACACACCTTAAAAAAAAATATAAAAATGAATTTTTACAAAACAGACAGACCTACTTGTGGTTGTGGAAACACATCTGATCCAGACGGATATTGCGACGGATCTCACGCTACAAAGTAGTTTCGAATTATTAGAAACTCAAAGATTATAAAAAACCAAAACGAAAGTTTTGGTTTTTTTGTGGATTATTTTTTTGTTTATAAGAAGTAAAAACTTCCAAAAAAGACTTTAAATATAAGAAATAAGATTTTCTAAAATATCTCTCAAAAGTTGCCTATTTTATACTTTTACAATTGAATCGCTGTTGTGTTTTTTACCTGTTCAATCGCAAAGGCACTATGCGTGCTGCCTATGTGCTTAATAGCAGTTAGTTTGGTGACCATAAATTTGCGGTATGCTTCCATATCTTTTACATAGATTTTAAGAATATAATCATAATCGCCACTCACATGAAAACACTCAGAAACCTCCTCAAGTTTAAGAATTTCACGCTCAAAAGTGCTGACAAATTCTTTGGAATGTTGCACGAGTTTTACATGGCAAAAAACCAAAAAGGCTTTTTCAATCTTATTTTTATTTACAATGGCAACATACTTCTGAATCACTTTTTGGTGTTCCAGTTTTTTGATACGTTCATAGATTGCCGTTATCGATAGATTTAATTGCAGAGACAGTTGTTTGGTGGTCTGTTTGCTATTGTTCTGTAGGCTATTTAATAGTTTTTTGTCGATGGAATCTAGCATGTGAATTTTCTAAAATAAGTGTTAATGATAGCTGTTATTAGTTTTTAAAACTAATAATAATATTAAATATAGATAATTAACCTGTATTTTAACTAAAGTGTTGTTTAATTTTCTAAAAAGTTGTCAATTTGTATTGTAAAAAACTACGATTATGAAATTTAATCCAGCAGATAAAATTCAAGATTTACAATATTTTGGTGAAAGTGGAGGGGTCAATCCCTCAATCTCAGATTCTTCAACGTATACCTTTCTAACGGCAAAAACTATGGCGGATACCTTTGAAGGAAATACTGATGGATGTTATCTGTATTCAAGGCATTCTACGCCCAGTAACAACTATTTAGGGGAGGCTTTGGCTGCCATGGAAGGGACCGCAGCGGCAAATGTTGCAGGCTCGGGTATGGGCGCCATTACGCCTACACTACTACAATTATGTGGTGCTGGAGATCATATTGTTTCTAGTAGGACTATTTATGGGGGAACCTATGCTTTTCTGAAAAATTTCACTCCAAGAATGCAGATTCAAACCACCTTTGTAGACATTACAAATTTAGCATTGGTAGAAGCTGCAATTACAAAAAAAACCAAAGTTTTGTATTGTGAATCTGTGAGCAATCCATTATTGGAAGTGGCAGATATTAAAGGATTGGCTGTTTTGGCAAAAAAATACCGACTAACACTCGTCGTAGACAATACCTTTTCACCATTATCAATTTCTCCTGCAAAAATGGGCGCAGATGTTGTCATTCATAGTTTGACAAAATTTATTAATGGAACGTCAGACACTATGGGAGGTGTTGTTTGTGGTACAGCAGACTTCGTGAATTCTCTCAAAAGTGTTATTGATGGGGCAAGTATGTTGTTGGGCGCATCTATGGATAGCTTGCGTGCTGCTGCTATTTTAAAAAATATGAGAACCCTACATCTTAGAATGAAACAACACAGTAAGAATGCGTTTTACCTCGCTAAAAAATTTGAAAATTTAGGCATAAAAACAGTTTATCCGGGGTTGGAGTCGCATCCCTCACATGCGGTTTTTAAATCGATGATGAATCATGAATTTGGATTTGGTGGCATGCTAACGATTGATGCTGGTTCGCTGGAGAAAGCCAATGCATTAATGGAGTTGATGCAAGCAAAAAATATCGGGTATTTGGCGGTAAGTTTAGGTTTTTACAAAACATTATTTAGTGCATCCGGAACTTCTACATCCTCAGAAATTCCAGAAAATGAACAAAAAGAAATGGGACTTTCTGCGGGGTTGATTCGATGCTCTATTGGTTTGGACAATGATATTGAAAGAACGTATCGCATGATGAAAATCTGTATGGAGGAAGTAGGAGTCCTGCAGCTTCAAAATTAGAAGCATTAACGAGTATCAAGTTAAAGGCAACTTATGGCTGGCTGAGCTTGTCGAAGCCATTTCACAAGCCATTGCCACTTAGATTCCTCGAATTCGTTCCATAAAAACAGTCAAATCCTTTTTAGTAGGCGCTTTTCCTTGAAAAGGTAAAATATCCCATTCGTTATTTTTTTGGGAAATGGTAAAATTAAAAACCGAGCTATTCACATCATTCGGGTTTAACATTGGGTATCGCAAGTCTACATACTCATAAGTACCGGTTTCTGCTCCTTTAGAAAGGTTGAAATACCCATTACTAAACCAAGTTAAGGTATGTAAATTTTCATCACTCATATCTAGTAATGCATGGTTTTTATCAATATTGATAATTTTTTCTGAGTATGATTTTTCATCTAATAAAGCGTAAAAAGTTACATGATACTGAGTTTCAGTTTCTGCCACTGCATACCAGAGAATAGTATTAAAAATTGTGGGTTGTGCCGAAAAACGACCCACTGAAATCCCTGCTTTTTCAAAAGATTTCTTAAAAACAGTATCCATATAAATTTTATTTCCAAGGGTGAAAAACAGGTACAAAGAACTGATATAAATTCCCGCTTTTGTCCATTTCACTTTTTTCGAATGCTGTTTTTGAAAACACAACGCAACAATGATACAAATTAAGAAAGGGAGGGTATACAAAGGATCGGCTACAGAGATGTTGTTAAAAGCGACTCTATAATCAGAAAATGGTGCAAACAATTGCGTGCCATAAGGCGTAAAGCAGTCTAAAATTGGATGCGTAAAAATTGACCAAAAGAAAAGTCGAATCCAATCTTTTTGGGTAGTCATTTCCTTTCTTTTTCCTGAATTGTAAGCTTTGAAGGTAACCCAACCAAAAAAGACAGCGCCTACCACAGCAAACAAAATCGAATGCATAAATCCGCGATGAAAAGCCATGGCTTGAATTTCATTACTGTATAAAAAACGTCCAATAAAAACATCTACATCTGGGATTGTACCGCCAATTGCTCCAAACAAGAACGCTTTGTTCCCAATTTTTTTGCCCAGTACTATCTGACCACAAGCGGCCCCTAAAACTATTTGCGTTAATGAATCCATATTTGCAAATGTAAGGAACCAATTCCATTTGCATATGAGGGGGTAAAATCGTAACATTACAGCACAAAAATTTTTCAGCATGCAAAAGGAGAAAAACCAGTCAGAAACCCTTAATGAAGATCCTAAAAACACAAATAACAAAGAATTAAGTCTTTTAGAGTCTTTAGTGCCGGTTATTATCCTAATGTGTTTGTTGGCCTACAATATTTTTATGGAGGAAGGCGAGTGGTTTGGCGGTTATTCCAATCAATACATCTTATTAATTGGTGGTATTGTGTCATCATTGGTAGGTTTTAGAAATAAGGTTTCTTTTAGAACAATGGTTGCTGAAGTTTGGGGAAATTTGAAAAGTGTTTTTGTTCCAATAATGATTTTATTTTTAGTAGGAGCTTTGGCGGGTGCATGGTTAGTAAGTGGTATTATTCCCGCGATGGTGTACTATGGACTGCAAGTGTTAAGTCCAGAAATATTTTTACCTGCTTCTGTGATTATTGCAGCAATTATATCCATTGCAACGGGAAGTTCTTGGACAACTTCAGCCACTGTGGGTATTGCCTTGGTAGGTATCGGAAGTGCTTTAGGAATTCCTACAGGAATGATTGCAGGTGCCGTTATTTCAGGAGCTTATTTTGGGGATAAAATGTCACCATTGTCAGATACAACCAATTTGGCACCTGCTATGGCAGGGACCGATTTGTTCACCCATATTAAATACATGGCCTATACCACAGTGCCAACCATTATCGTAACCCTTATTGTTTTTTCAATTTTAAGTACTTCCATCGATACCAGAGGGAGTGCCGATATTAGTAGTTTGTTAGCTACCATAGACAGTACATTTTATATTTCATCTTGGTTATTTTTAGTGCCCGCTGCAGTGATTGCAATGATATTATTGAAAACCAAACCCCTCATTGCTTTGGGAACAGGTGTTGTTTTAGCCGCTGTTTTTGCCCTTATTTTTCAAGAGGAAGTGCTTCAGAGTTTGTCAGGATCCAAATTTAAATCAATCCTAACGGCACTCTGGACATCTGTAGAAATTAAAACTGATAATGAGAAATTGACTGAATTATTTAGTGCTGGAGGTATTTTAGGAATGCTGTGGACCATTTTATTAATTGTCTGTGCCATGGTTTTTGGGGGGATTATGGACGCCATAGGTGCCTTGGCAAAAATTACCAAAAGCCTACTCTCAGTAGCAACCTCTGTTCTTGGATTGTTTGGAAGTACGGTACTAAGTTGTTTTGGTTTAAACGCCATTGCATCCGACCAATATTTAGCCATTGTGATCCCTGGTAAAATGTTTAAGAAAGCTTATGAAGACAAAGGATTGGCACCAGAAAATTTAAGTAGAACCCTAGAAGATTCCGGAACGGTTACCTCAGTTTTAATCCCTTGGAATACTTGTGGAGCATATCAATCTGGAGTTTTAGGAGTTGGTGTTGGAGAATATTTTGTGTATGCAATGTTTAATTATTTGAGTCCAATTACCACTCTTTTGTTTGCTGCTTTTAGTATAAAAATAAGAAGGTTGGTTAGGAAGTAGTAGGATTCTTCCAGTACAAACTCTTGGATGCACATATTTGCTGAAACTGTCATAGAATTAATAGTCCATGCTATTGAGTACAGTCCTAAAAATGTGTGCTACTTGTTACCTGTGCATTCCGATTCATTTTGCAGATGATCTAGTAAGAAATACGGAAGTAAAGTCGTCCAACAAAAACAAACTTCGATAGCAGGGTGGTTTTTACCCAAGTTGGAATTAAATTTTTACAATAAAAAGTCAGTTCTTTTTAAAAAGATTCATTACCATTGAAATTAGTAATAATATCCATGGGCTTCCATGTAAAAAAACATCCAACCAATCTTGCGTTTGCATTGCATTTTGTCCCGTAAAAGCATTTCCTCCCAAAAGCCATTGGATCTTACCAATAATGTGTGGCGGATTAAAAGGAGCAAGGCCTAAAGTAACACTTGCGAGTAAAAAAAACTTCCAGTTATTTTTGATTTGCTGCTTCATCGGGTTAAATAAACCAATTCCAAACCAGTCCAAAACGGATGGTGAAATCTCTGTAAGGATAATTGGGAGCAGAAAAGTAATTTCGATCTCCTATAGAAGAAAGGGCATTGTCAATCTTAAAGAACAAACGTGTTCTTCTTACTTGCGCATTAAAGAAAAAATCCACAGTAGGAAAACCAATGTCAGTATCATTTTGCAATGTAAATTCTCCCAATAAAGGATTGTAGGCGTTGGCCTTGTATTGTGTAAAATATTTAAAAGTAGTACCAATTTGTACTTGCATTGCATTTTTAAACCAATAGTCGGAGTAATAAAATGTGTTTCTTGTAACAAATTCAGGAACTCTAAACACGGAGCTTCCTGCGCTTACCTTTTGATACATAAGGGTGTTGTTGAGCGCAAATTTTCGATAGGTGAATTCTTTGGAAACTTTGGCTTTTAAATAGGTTACGTTTTCTTCAAATTGTTGCGGAGCACTGTGCTCATCAAAGTACGTATAGTTGTCTATGTGGGTCACATGTATGGCACCATTTACCCATTTTGATTCAATTTGAAAACCGAGATCGCGTGTTCTTACGTTGCTGAAGTTACGTTCCCAATTATAGGCATCATACACACTTTGGTGCAATAAATAGTTGAAGTTTGGTAGCTTAGCGCTAAGCAATAAATTTGCTCTTAAAGAAAACACACTATCTTTTTTGTAGAGCGCTTCTCCCTTTACATAGCTTCCAGACAAAAGCGAGCTACCAGGTGTAAGGGAGGCAGTTGCATTTAACTGAAAATTTTTAATTTTTGCTTTCCAATCGGCACCAAAAGAAACAGCACTGCCAGACAATCCTGTGTTAGAAACAGAACGATTGCTATTCAATATCGTGTCATATTTGTAGTAAAAACTGGTGATGTCCGTTTTTACTTTAAAAGTTCCTAAAACATATTTGGAATTAAATTCTAAAAAAAGCTGGTTATTTGTCAAGTTGCTTTTTACCCCTTCATCAGTTGCCTCGGTCGCGTTTATTTCACCAAAAACAGCAGTTGTTCGATTTCCTTGGATAAAATCATAGGTTTTCGTTTCACTATTTAAGATGTGCCCAGCTTTTACATTGCTAAAGTCTTTGTTAGACGTAGAATCTTTTTTAGAAAATAATTTAAAATCATGTTCAAGGTAAAAACGCGTTCCTTCCAATAGACTTTCAGCATCATTTAAACGAACATCTAGTCGTCCTCTGTCACTAAAATTTGGATCATTTTCAATGAAAGAATTAAGTGCCGCTTCAGTTAAACCACCGCTCTCTTGATTTAAAATATCCTGAGAAGCAATATGTCCTCTTAAAGCATACCGACTGTCTTTTGTTCTGTAATGAAACGAAGTTCTAAAACTTCCACTACTGGTCAATGCTTGTCTGTAAGCACCCAATGAGCGAATTCCTTCGTAGGTAAGAGATACGTTGAATCTTTTTGAGAAATTCAAAGAAAAAAGTGATTCTAAAACTTGACCTTGTTGCAGGCCTGTTCGATACATGATTTCAGAAGTTGGGGTAGGGACTTCATAATATTTAATATCGGATACATTTAGGTAATTGAACTGTTTTCCGCTAAAACCAATGTCTGGAAAATTAGAAATTGCGTCAAATTGGTAGCCCAAATTGTTGAAGGTTTGCCCTTGATTGTGAAACCCTAAAAGTTCAAAATTATCTTTTCGTAAAAAGTTGAATTTGTATTCTTTCTGGATGGTTAAGGTGGTGTCAATATATGTGGTATCTTTTTTAAAAGAGAATGCTTTATAATCGGTATATTTCGTTTTTGCAGAGAGTGTCACCTTTACACTTCCCGAGTTGTTTAAAGAATCGATAGTGCCATCGCTATTAAAAGAATATTTGTCTTTTTTGACTCTTGTTCCCATCCCTAATTTTTTTTGTGAAAAACTATGAATGCTAGAAAGCAAAAATAAAAATAAAAGGAATTTAGCGGGTTTCATCATAATGTTCATCTGCAGTGGCAAATGTAAAATAATAAAATGATAATGCATCCTTATACTTTCATTACAAATTGTTAATTTTCAGAAGCGCTTCTTCTTTGACTTTTGAAAACCTTTTTACGTCTCCTATATTAATATAGAATGAGGTGGGAGTAAGCACATCCAGAATCAAAATATTTCTTTTCTTTGTAGTATGCTAAAACAAATTTATAGTGGGTTTTCTCTAGAAGCTGGTACAGACGAAGCGGGGAGAGGTTGTTTGTCTGGTCCAGTGGTTGCTGCTGCTGTGATTTTGCCTAAAGATTTTTCCCATCCATTTTTAACAGATTCAAAACAGCTATCTGAAAAAAAAAGAGCTCAATTAAAGCCCATTATAGAAGCAAATGCCTTGGCTTTTGGTGTTTCTTTTGTTTGGCAAGACGAGATTGATAAGATGAATATTTTGCAAGCCTCGATTACTGCAATGCACCGTTCAATAGATGCCCTTCAAACGCGCCCTGAGTTTATTATTGTTGATGGAAATAAGTTTAGAAACTACCACAAAATCCCACATAAAACCATTGTTAAAGGAGATGCCAAGTATTTAAGTATTGCCGCCGCCTCTGTGCTGGCAAAGACTTATAGAGACGCATACATGCAAGGTATTCATGCGGAATTCCCCATGTACAATTGGGCAAAGAACAAAGGATATCCTACCAAAGAACACAGAGCTGCCATTAGAGAATTTGGTGTAACAGAATATCATAGAAAGACATTTCGATTGCTCCCTGAACAATTAAAATTAGAGATATAGTTCTTTTTGATTTTATGCTGAATAGCTCTCTAAAATACGAAAGAAAGATATTTTTAGATTCTGCATTGATATCGAAATCAAACCCAAACTTTTCGCTATTTTTACCCTCTCAATTTTTTACAGATGATTAAAAAAACACGTGCAGAAATTACCAAATGCATCCTTCATAAAGTTGCCAATAAATTTAACAGTGGTCACAATGTTTTCTCAGAAGATTTAATTCGTTTTGACCAAGAAGGTTATGACTTAATGAAAAGTTTCTTGCTCAAACCTTTTGGCAGTTTATCACAAAGCTATCGTTTTTCCCATCATGCAGATGTTCGCTTAAATGAATTGAACAATTATGCTTCTGAAGTTTTTAAGAACGAAAGTTCTTTTATTGAATATTCAAAAAACATAGTTAATCATTTGTACGAACAATCAAATTCAGCTCAAATAAAAACAGGAGATGTATTGATTGTATGTATCGAGGGAATCGAATACAAAGATGTATTGACAGAAGCCATTGGTATCTTTAAAATTGAGAATAAAGTTGATTTCTTTCAAACCTATCTCGATGATAATAAAAGTTTTGACGTCGTCGTTCAAAAAGGAATTTCAACAAAAAAAATTGACAAAGGCTGTTTAATTTTAAATACTTCTGATACAGAAGGAACAGTTGTCTTGTCTGTAGATAACAATAACTACGACGCGCAATATTGGCTTAAAAACTTCTTAAGTGTAAAGCTTGCCGATGATCACAACGCACATACCCAGAATTATTTAGAATTGTGTAAAGAATTTTCCGAAGAAATAATTAAACCAGAGATGGGAATGAAAGAACAAGGAAACTTTCTAGCAAGTACAGTTGATTATTTTAAAGAAAATGAAGAAGTAGATTATGCTACTTTTAAAGATGAGATTTTTGAAGAAGACAAACACAAAGAATTGTTTGATGACTATAAAAAACATTACGAAACCTTAAACGAAGTATTGATTCGAAATAATTTTGATGTTTCTGGAGTTGTGCTAAAAAAAGAGAAAGCCAAACTAAAAACCGAAATTAAGTTAGATACCAACATTCGTATCAAATTGGATGTAGATGCCCCTGAGGCGGCTTCAGAATATTTGGAAAGAGGGTACGACGAAGAGAAAAAAATGAAGTATTACAAAGTGTATTTCAACGAAGAGAAGTAATTTGTTTAAGACATTAGCGCAATTTTAAATGGGCATTTTAAGAACCTAAAAATTCATCCACATCAAAAAGATTTTTGAAGTGTTTTAGGATTTTATTTTTCACAGCGGATTCATCAATTTTTTCACCCAACTCAGCTTCCATGGAGGTCACTGCTTTGCCTTTAATTCCGCAAGGAATGATATTGTCAAAATAGCCAAGATTTACATTTACGTTTAAGGCAAAACCATGCATGGTTACCCATCTTGAAGAACGAATCCCTAGCGCACAAATTTTGCGTGCAAAAGGGGTGCCAACCCCTAGCCAAACACCCGTTTCACCCTCGCTTCGAACCCCTTCTAAACCGTATTCTGCGATTGTTAAAATAATGGCTTCTTCTAAAAGACGAAGGTATTTATGAATGTCTGTGAAAAAATTTTCCAAATCTAAAATAGGATAACCTACAATTTGACCAGGTCCGTGGTAGGTAATGTCACCTCCACGATTGATTTTGTAAAAAGTAGCCCCTTTTTCTTTTAGTTGTTGCTCGTTCAGTAGTAAATTGTTAAAATCACCACTTTTACCTAAGGTATATACATGCGGATGCTCTACAAATAGTAAGTAATTTGGTGTCCGTTGATTGAGGTCGTTTCGACGATTCTCAATTTTAAGCGCTACAATTTCTTGAAGTAACTCGGATTGGTATTTCCAAGTTTCATTATAGTCTTTTGACTTTAAATCTTTGACAGTTACTTTTTTATTCATAATCACAAAGCAAAGATAAATATTTGTTTGTATTTACAACCTTCTTTATGCCCCTTTCTATAGCTTTTATAATGACCGAAAAAGATCGATTCAAACCCAGAAATTTCCTCAAAATAAAGAAAATGAAATTGGCTGCACGCATGGCTCAAAATGTGCTTTCACATTTTAGTAGTAAATGCCAATAATCTCTCTGAATTCACTTAGAACAGCCACCAATGGTGTCCCTATTCTGGGGGGTAGCAGCAAATTTTAGTTGGGTTTATTTTGAAATTTCAACTTACAGGATGTTGTTAGTATTGGTTTTGTAGTTATAAATATTTGTTTATATTTGAAAAGCTATTATTCAGACTGAATTCAATAGATTTTTTTAATCTTTATACGTCCCCATTAAATGAAAAAAATTACATTAACTTTCTTGCTTAGCTTCACAGTTTTAATTAGTTTTTCACAATCTAAAATATGGAAAACTACTACTGAAAAAGGAGAATTTCAAGGACATTCAATTGAGAAATTAGACACCAATAACTCAGCAGTACTCGCATTAGATTTTGAAGCATTCCAGGAACAATTGCAAGGGGCTCCTTTACGTGGTGATGCAGCTAGGGGTTCAAATACACAAATTAGTCTTCCCAATGATAAGGGAATGTTGCAGGTATTTACTATCATAGAAGCACCTGTTTTTTCAGCGAGTTTGTCTGCAAAATATCCAGCAATAAAATCCTATATAGGATATAGTACAGACAATTCAGGATCCGTAGTAAGAATGAGTGTATCTCCAAAAGGAGTGCAAACGATGATTTCTTATCGAGATCAACCCACTGTATACATGCAACCCTTGAAAGATGATGTGCAGCACTATGTTGTTTATAACAGACGCTCCAAAGTAAACTTGCCAAAAGAAGATTTTATTTGTGCTACTGCAGATGAATTGGTAAAAGATACAGGTTTAGAGATGGTCACACAAAGAGATGCCGATGATCAAACCCTTCGTAAGTTTCGTTTGGCCATATCGGTAAATGGAGAGTATACTTCCTATCATGGCGGAACCGTTGCCGGAGCTTTGGCGGCAATTAACGCTACAATGACGCGTGTAAATGCTGTTTTTGAAACCGACATGGCGATTACTTTTGAAGTACAAGATTTCCCAGAATTAATTTATACAGATGCAGGTACAGATCCTTATTCAGGTTCTTTAAGTGCTTGGAATGTTGAATTGCAAAATACATTAACCTCTACCATTGGAAATGCGGCCTATGATATTGGTCACATGTTTGGTGCTTCAGGAGGTGGAGGAAACGCAGGTTGTATTGGATGTGTTTGTGTTGACGATTCGGCATCTACCTCAGATAGAAACAAAGGAGCAGGAATTACCTCACCTGCAGATGGTATTCCAGAAGGAGACAATTTTGATATCGATTATGTAGCCCATGAAATTGGACATCAAATGGGAGCCAACCACACCTTTTCCCACAGTACAGAGGGAGCAGGCGTAAATGCAGAACCAGGGTCAGGATCAACCATTATGGGCTATGCTGGAATTACAGGATCAAACAACGTAGTTCTTCATAGCGACGCGTATTTTCATTACCACAGTATCCGACAAATTACTGACAATGTAACCAACAACAGAACCTGTTGGCAAGCAAATGACCCAGTTACCATAACCAACAGCCCTCCAAATGCAAACGCAGGAAGTGATTATACAATTCCACAAGGAACCGCCTACGTATTACGAGGAGCAGCAACCGATGTGGATGAAGATGATGATTTAATGTATTGTTGGGAAGGAACCGACAGTGGTCAAGTAACAAGTGCACAATTTGGCCCTACCAGAACCATTGGTTCTATGGCCAGATCATTAGCACCAACAAGTTCCCCAAATCGATACATTCCAAAACTAAGTAGGGTTGTTACAGGAGATTTAACTCAAACAAATCCAACTATAAATTCCGCTTGGGAAACTGTAGCCACAGTAAGTAGAGATTTAAATTGGGCACTAACTGTAAGAGATAGAGCACCTTCAGCAACAGGATTGAATGGGCAATCTAGTTTTGATTTAATGAAAGTTACAGTTGATGATACTTCAGGACCCTTTGCAATAACCTCACAAACAACGGCAGAAGAATGGGATGCAGGTTCCACAAAAACAATTACATGGGATGTTGCAGGAACCGCTTCAGGAGCTGTGGATACTCCGAGAGTAAATATACTATTATCTACCGATGGTGGACTTACGTTTCCATATACATTAGGAAGTGATGTTGATAACAACGGTAGCTATACCTTTACAGTACCTGTCACTGGAGAAGGAGATACTACAGAAGCAAGAATTATTGTAGAAGGAAAAGACAATATTTTCTATGCAATGAATGCTGCAAATTTCACCATCAAAGAATCGGAATTTGCTATTGCAGTTTCAAACCCCGCATTGGATGTATGTGCTCCCGATGCTGCAGTGTATAACTTTACCTACAATACATTTTTAGGGTTTACAGGTACAACAACCTTTTCTGCAGAAGGATTACCAACAGGAGCAACAGCCACTTTTAGTCCAACAACTGCCACTGCAGACGGCACAGAGGTAACTGCGACCATTTCAGGTATTGGAAGTGTTTCCGTAGGACAATATAGCTTTAAGATTACAGGTACCTCGGGTGCAATTACCAAAGAATCAGACGTTACTTTAGGAGTCTATAGTGGGTCACCAGAAGCCATCGTATTAACAGCGCCGTCCGATGGAAATACAGGAGTTTCTCTAACGCCTACTCTAACTTGGGAGGCCGACGCAAACGCAGCTTCTTATGACGTAGAAATCGCTACAGATACCGATTTTACCACAATTGTTGCCAGTGAAAATGTGACAACAAATGCTTACAACTTATCAGGATTAGATCAAACAATTACCTATTTCTGGCGTGTAAAAGGAAAAAGTATTTGTGGTGATGGAGTATTCTCACCAACATTTAGCTTTACAACCATCAGTTGTACCGTATGTGAATCTGTAGGAAACATGACCTTTCAAACAAGTACTACTTTGGTACAATTTAACACCATAGACAACCCTTCAGCAAAACCAAGTGGATATAGCGATTATACAGCAATTACAACGACGGTTAAAAGAGGGGATACGCACAATCTAACAGTCAATGTAAATACCGATGGTAATTACACGGTGCAGACAGTTGTTTGGATCGATTGGAATCAAGATTGTGATTTTCTAGACACGGGTGAGAACTTCGATTTAGGAGATGCTTTAAACACCGCAGACGGAGCGACTACCTTAAGTCCCTTATCAATAACAATTCCCGAAGGAGCCTCATTAGGAAGTACTACAATGCGGGTTTCAACGAAATACAGTACAGATCCTGCCTCTTGTACAGACGCTACCTTTGATGGAGAAGTAGAAGACTATACTGTTACCGTAGAAGAAGCTACGGCAACCATTGAAGACTTCGCCTTTTCAGGTTTCAACTTGTATCCAAATCCGTCCAAAGGAACATTTAACTTGAACTTTGATGTGGTAAATACAGAGAAAGTAGTGGTACAGTTGTTTGATATTCGTGGAAGATTGATTGGTGAAAAGAATTTTCTAGATACTAATACCCGTTTTTCTGAAAGCATCTCTTTTCCGAAAGCTGCAGCCGGATTGTATCTAGTGAAAATCACCAACGGAAATAAACAAACGACAAGAAAGTTAGTCATTGAATAACCTTTTTTTTAAATAAATTTAAAACCGATTGAATTTTCAATCGGTTTTTTTGTGAACAAAACTTTAAAGAATTTTGGTATCATTAGAATTCAAACTATGTTTGTAAAATGTCTATTCAAGTTACTTCTGTTTGTAAAACATACCAAACACAAAAAGCCTTAAACCAGGTTTCCTTTTCTGCAGATAAAGGAGAAGTTATTGGTTTTTTAGGCCCAAATGGAGCCGGGAAATCAACCCTAATGAAAATCTTAACAGGGTTTATAAAGCCCAACTCAGGAACTGTTTTTGTTGATGAAATCGACGTGCTACAAAATCCAACAGCAGCTCAAAAGACCATCGGGTATTTGCCCGAACACAATCCGTTATATTCAGACATGTATGTGCGAGAATATCTGCAATTTCAAGCTTCGGTATATCAGATTTCTAAGCTTATTGATGTGACCGTCAAAGAACAGATTGAAAAGTGCATTGCAAAAGTAGGGTTGACTTTGGAAGCCCATAAGAAAATAAATCAATTATCAAAAGGATATCAGCAAAGGGTAGGGTTGGCCGCGGCCATATTGCACAATCCTAAGGTGTTAATTTTAGACGAGCCAACCACCGGTTTAGATCCCAATCAACTCCTTGAAATTCGAACACTGATTACAACATTAGGAAAAGACAAGACCGTATTATTTTCTACTCATATTATGCAGGAAGTAGAAGCTGTTTGTGACCGCGTAATCATTATTAAAAAAGGAACTGTTTTAATAGATAAAACATTGGATGAACTTCAAAAAAACCACCAACAAATTATAAAAGTAATTTTTAATAATAAAGTGAATGCAACCCAATTTGAGCGATTGGCATCGCTTGTTTCTTCTAAAGATTTGGGTGGACATACTTGGGAACTTACTTTTGAGAATAAAGAAGATATGCGACCAAAATTATTTGACTTTGCTCAAGAAAATAACCTTACAATTTTAGAGTTAAGTTCAGCCAATAAAACATTAGAAAGTTTGTTTACAGAACTAACATCTCATTAAGACAAACTTGTTAAGTATTGATGTGCTTCCAATAGTGTTGGAAACACCATTTCACTCCCCGCTTTTTTTAGTTCCTGTTCCGTAAATTGCGTTAAGATTCCAATCGGAACCATACCCGCTAATTTTGCTGCTGTAGTTCCTGTTAAACTATCCTCAAAAACCCAAAGATTCTTAAAATCTGTTTTTGAAAAACCCAAGGCTTTTGCAAGGGTTACATAGGCTTCTGGAGCAGGTTTTGGTTTTTCATAATCTTCCACCCCAAAAACGGTTGGAAAATTTAAGTTTAAATGATGAATGCTATTTTTTAAAAACTGTCGAGTTGCGTTACTGGCAATGCCGTACTTGATTTTATTTTTTGTTAAAAAAGTAGTGCATTCATGCACACCAGGTAAAATTTCGGGAGTGATAAAATGGACATCTAAATGGTTGTCTTTTAGAAAAAATAAGGCTTCAGTTTGGTCTTCTTTATCAAGGACACTACAAAAATAGTTCGCAATAATCATCGGAGATTTTCCAGTATGCTTTTTTGGAAATGCAACGATTTCTTCTCCAAATAATTCTTTAAACGCAGAACTCCACGCCGAATAATGGCTAATGTGACTATCAACAATAACGCCGTCAAAATCAAACAATACGCCTTTTGGTAACATTTTAATGGATTATTTTTCGTTAAATATTTTACTTAAATAAGGATTCAGAAATTTATTTGTAGGATCCATGCTTTGTCTTAATTGTTTAAAATCTTCCCATTTCGAGTAGATGGTACGAAGTGCTGCGTCTTTTGCTGTAAAGCGTTTTCCCCAATGTGGTTTTCCACCGTATTTTAAGAAAATTGTTTCTATGGTTTTAAAAGCTTCATAGGTGTCGGCAGTGGCTGCATTTCTTGAAACACACCCCATGGTAACGGTATCTTTCTCATACGCATAGCTTAACCAAGAGTTGTCTTTGTAGAGAAAACGAATATCCATAGGAATGTGTATAAATGATTTATTATTCCAATTATTAATCTCTTTTTTCAACTCCTCAAAAACGAGTGGAAACGTATCCAAACCAATAGTCCATTCTGCCAGCTCCAAAGTAGCACCTCTAGATTTTGTAACGGTTGCCTGGTATAAAGAGCCTTTGTATTCTTTGTTGGCACTAAAAAAACCTTTGTACAAGAGTCGATTTGCAATCGCGGTAATCCATGGGAAAACATGGGAGTATTTGTACAGTATTTTCGAAGCTTTTCTTCGGTGTTTTAAATAGTTTGGTCCTAAGTTTTCAATTATTTTAGTCTCTGGAGCTATTTTGTCGCCAGTAATTACATAGCCTTTATTGGTGTGAGGTAGCCACAAAATTCTCAGAAAATCATGTTTTTTCAAACGTTCATTAATTTTTGGCAACCATTCAGAATCGTTTTCTGGACCCTCTTTTACATGAAGTGTATAAATAGGCTCGCACGTAAAGGTAACCGTAGACATTACTCCCAAGGCACCAAGTGAAACGCGTACTGCCTGCATTAAAGCATCGCTTTTTTGAATGTTTTTCAAGGAGCCATCTGCCAAAACCAAAGTACAACTTGTCATGTATTCACAAAGTAAATATCCACTTGTTCCATGTGTTCCTGTTGCTAAGGCACCACCAATTGTGATTGTATTGATGTCTGGCAAGCAAGGAATGCACCAACCTTTTGCTTCGATTACTTCTAATAAATCTCCTAAAATCATTCCCGATTGAACCGTAATGCTTCGTTTGGCTTCATCATAGGAAACAATTTTATTATAAGCTCTCATATCAATTAGCGTATCCATTCCTGCTGCAATATCTGCAGAGGATTGCTTGGTTCCGAAAAATCGAATTTTAGTTGTTTTTGCAACTACTTCTTGCAATTCTTTTTCGGTAGTAATTTTATAAAGGGACTTGTATTTATAGGTGAGGTTTTCATTCCAGCTGGTCCAAACACCATTATTTTCTTGGGTCATTTATTTTTTAATTGGCTGCAAAAATAAGGGATAATCAAATCACAGCAACTGTTTTTTCAAAATGATTAGTAAAGATCAATTCAATTTAAAGTGAATATGTTGCCTTTCTAGCGTTGTCAATAATTCGTTGGAGATTTTAATTTTTGTATTTCTACTAGGAAGGCTTACCTCAATTTTTTCTTTAGCATCCCAAATGCTAAAATGCAACGATTGTGTTCCTGGATTGTTTTTTAGAATAGTTTCTAGATTTAAAATAGTATTTTCTTTAATTTCTGAAACTGGCATTTTAATTGTAATTTTTTTACAAAGCGCATCCATAATATCATGCAGCAACTTCATTTCTGTAAATTTCAATCTTGGTTCCCCTTTTACGCCCTCTTTATTGGTCCATCCTGGTTGAATGGTAGCGCGCACAAATAAAAAGGAGTTGGGCACTAAAAAATGTTTCATTTTTAAGTATTCTTCCCCAAAAATTCTGAATTCATGACTATCACCATAATCTTCAATCGTAAACATTGCCCATCCCTTACCAGCCTTAGAAACACGATGTTGCACGTCGGTAATTATACCAGCAAAAGATAAGTTCATGTTGAGGTGCTTTGTCAGATCCTCCTTGAAATGCTTTAAAGTAGCATTGCAAAAAATCATTTCATTTTTGAAATCATCCAATGGATGGGCAGAAATATAAATTCCAATGACCTCTTTTTCTTGAGAAAGTAATTCCATGGTGCCCCAAGTTTCGCATTCAGGAATGTCGGGTTCTGGAAACTGTACCGAAGAAGTTTCTCCAAACATAGATACTTGTGCAGAATTTTTATTCTCTTGGTATTTACTACCAAATTTCATGGCACGTTCTAAAAAGGTAATTCCTTTTTCATCGGTGCTAAAATATTGTGCTCTATGGGTGTCTGTAAAAGAATCAAAAGCACCCGCTTTTACAAGGCTATCAAATGATTTTTTATTTGCTGCACGCAAATCGACACGTTTTGCGAGATCAAAAATTGAATTGAAATTTCCATTTTCTTTTCGTTCTTTAATAATGGCTCTAACGCCACCAGCACCAACACCTTTTACGGCTGCCATGCCAAAACGAACAGCTCCTTCGTCGTTAACAGAAAACTTTAAATAAGATTCATTTAAATCTGGTCCTAAAACAGCCAAGCCCATGCGTTTGCATTCTTCCATGAAAAAGGAAACTGATTTGATATCATTCATGTTGTTCGACAATACAGAAGCCATATATTCGGCAGGATAATGCGCTTTTAAATACGCTGTTTGATATGCTATCCAAGCATAACAGGTAGAGTGCGATTTGTTGAAGGCATAACTGGCGAATGCTTCCCAGTCTTTCCATATTTTTTCTAGTTTTTCTGCATCATGCCCATTCGCTGCAGCTTGTGCTACAAATTTTGGTTTCATTTTATCCAAAACAGCAATCTGTTTTTTTCCCATCGCTTTCCGTAAAACATCGGCCTCCCCTTTTGTAAAGTTGGCTAGTTTTTGGGAAAGTAGCATTACTTGCTCCTGGTAAACTGTAATTCCATAGGTTTCTGCCAAATACTCTTCCATAGCTGGCAAATCATACTCAATGTCTTCTGTTCCGTGTTTTCGATTAATAAATGATGGAATGTATTCCATGGGTCCAGGTCTGTATAGGGCATTCATGGCAATTAAATCAGCAAAAACAGTGGGTTTTAAAGATCGCATGTGTTTTTGCATTCCTGGAGATTCATACTGAAAAATACCTACGGTTTCTCCCTTTTGAAACAATTCGTAAGTTTTTTCATCATCCAAAGGAAAATTTTCTGGATCCAAATCGACATTGTGTTTCGCTTTTACAATTTTGACGGTATCTTTGATTAATGTCAATGTTTTTAATCCTAAGAAATCCATTTTCAACAAACCAGCCGATTCTACAACAGAGTTATCAAATTGCGTCACATACATATCCGAATCTTTGGCCAATGCGACGGGAACATAATTGGTAATGTCTCCAGGTGTGATAATAACACCACAGGCATGAATCCCTGTATTTCTTACAGAACCCTCAAGAATAGTGGCTTTGTTAACGGTTTCTGCGGCTAAATCACTACCATAAGAAATGGACTTCAATTCTTCTACCAATTGTTTTTCTTCCGTTCTTAAGCCAGCAACTTTTCCTTTGCTTTTTGCATCCTCACCAAAAATGTTCTTTAACTTAATGAGCGGAATTAGTTTTGCAATACGATCGGCTTCAAAAAGTGGTAGATCTAACACTCTTGCGGTATCTCTAATGGAAGACTTTGCAGCCATGGTTCCGTATGTAATAATTTGTGCTACTTGATTGGCGCCGTATTTCTCAATCACATAATCCATTACTCTTCCACGTCCTTCATCATCAAAATCAATATCAATATCGGGCATCGAAATACGTTCTGGATTTAAAAAACGCTCAAAAAGAAGGTCGTATTTAATAGGGTCTATATTGGTAATCCACAAGCAGTATGCAACTACTGAACCTGCAGCAGAACCACGACCTGGACCTACGGCAACGTCCATGTTTCTGGCTTCGCGAATAAAATCTTCTACAATTAAGAAATATCCGGGGTAGCCTGTTTTTTCAATCACAGAAAGCTCAAAATCCAAACGCTCTTTAATAGCTGCTGTAATTTCCCCATACCGTTTTTTTGCACCGACGTAGGTAAGGTGTTTTAGAAAATTGTTTTCTCCTCTTTTTCCCTCATCTTCTTCATCTTTTGGGTCTTTGAAGGCATCTGGAATATCAAAGGCGGGTAATAAAACATCACGCGCCAGGGTAAAAATTTCGATTTTATCGACGATTTCTTGAATGTTAATGATGGCTTCGGGCAAATCTGCAAAGAGGGTTTTCATCTCTTGGCTAGACTTAAAATAGTATTCGTCATTTGGCAAGCCATAGCGATAACCACGTCCTTTTCCAATAGGAGTTGCTTGCTTCTCTCCATCTTTTACACACAATAAAATATCATGTGCATTGGAATCTTCTTGTGTTAAGTAGAAGGTGTTGTTGGTAGCAACTACTTTTACATGATGATTTTTAGAGAATTTTAATAAAGTTTCATTTACAATTTTTTCATCTTGTTGATGGTGACGCATCAATTCAATGTAAAAATCGTCTTTAAACTCAGATTTCCACCACAGCAGTGCTTCTTCGGCTTGCTTCTCTCCAAGGTTGAGAATTTTACTAGGCACTTCACCATTGAGGTTTCCCGTTAAAACAATAATGTCTTCTTTGTATTTTTGAATGATTTCTCTATCGATTCTTGGAACATAGTAAAACCCATCTACAAATGCAATGGATGACATTTTTGCTAAGTTGTGATAGCCTCTTTTATTTTTTGCTAATAAAACAATTTGGTACCCGTTGTCCTTTACAGATTTATTTCTGTGATCTCCACAAACATTAAATTCACATCCAATAATTGGTTTCATTGGAGTTGCTGCTGTTTTGTTGTGCTTTAATATAGCACTTACAAAATGAAAAGAACCCATCATGTTTGCCGAGTCTGTCATGGCAACTGCAGGCATGTTGTCCTTTGCAGCAGCTTTTATAATATTTCCAATTTGCATGGTCGATTGTAAAACGGAAAACTGTGTATGATTGTGCAAGTGCGAGAATTGCACATTTTCCATTTCCGCCAGCCCGTCAGAAGTCGATTTAGTTGCTTGGGTGTCTTTTAATTTTTCAAGACGTTTTCGTATTTTTTCACTTTCTCTCTTTAGGTTGATGTGCTTTAACCCAAGTACCTGCATTGGACTTGGATTGGTTTCTGAGAAGCTTTTAAAGTAGTCAACAGATACGCCTAATTCTGCTTGTGTAAATTTTCTTAAACGGATTAACTCCAAAAAGCAACGCGTAGTTGCTTCCACATCGGCAGTTGCATTGTGTGCCTCGCCAAAACCTGTTCCAAACAAATGTGTATGCAGTTCTGTTAAGGTGGGCAATTTAAATTTGCCACCACGACCTCCAGGAATCTGACACATGAGTGCCGTTTTTTCGGTACAGGTATCTAAAACAGGGAGGGAGGATAGTTTATTTTCAACACCCAACCGGTGAAATTCACAGCCCATAATGTTTAGGTCAAAATTTACATTTTGGCCCACAATAAAGGTGGTTTTTTCCAGGGCTTCATTAAATAAAACCAATCCTTCTGCTAAAGCGATTCCTTGTTCTTCTGCGAGTTCAGTAGAAATCCCATGAATTCTCTCTGCATCATAAGGAATGTTGTATCCTTCGGGCTTTATTAGGAAATCATTGTGTTCTAGAACATTTCCCATTTCATCATGTAATTGCCATGCTATTTGAACACATCGAGGCCAGTTGTCAGTGTTGGTAATTGGGGCATTCCAACTCTTAGGTAAACCGGTAGTTTCTGTATCAAAAATTAAGTACATGAAAAAAGATGTTTGTTGATGATTTTATATGCTTAAAACGGATTGTAAATTTACATTTTTTTGGAAGATTTATGATTGGAAGTTATTAACTATTCGTAGTTGTTTATCACCAATTATAATAGCAAGAGGCGCTTTTAATGTAAGCCAAGGCAGGTTTTTGTTTGTGTACCTATTCTTTTTGAAAATACCTTGCGCGTGAAGGTTGATGTAAAGCGATTAAAAAATATTGAAAATTCAGTCTTTTAGTTTCAAAAGGTTTTTGTACTTTTGCGCCCACTTACTACGAGATAGTAAGATTTTTAATAATCGAGGTCGAGAACCTTCACAAATTAATAAATTATGTCAGTAAAAATTAGATTACAGAGACACGGTAAAAAAGGAAAACCATTTTATTGGATCGTTGCCGCAGATGCACGTGCTAAAAGAGATGGGAAATACTTAGAGAAATTAGGTACCTACAATCCAAATGTAAACCCAGCAGAAATCAACTTAAACATTGATCTAGCGGTATCTTGGTTACAGAATGGTGCACAACCAACAGATACTGCAAAAAACATCTTATCTTACAAAGGTGCGATGTTAAAAAATCATTTAGTTGGTGGTATTCGTAAAGGGGCTTTAACGCAAGAACAAGCAGATGCAAAGTTTGCAGCTTGGTTGGAAGAAAAAGCAGCAAAAATTTCTGATAAAGAAGCAGGATTATCAAAAGCACAATCTGAAGCGAAAGCAGTAGCACTAGCTGCAGAGAAAGCAGTTAATGAAGCTAGAATTGAAGCAGCAAAACCTGTTGTGGAAGAGGAAGTAGTTGAAGAAGTTGTTGCTGAGGCTGAGGCTGAGGCTGCTCCAGAAACCATTGACGAAGCAGCAGAAAAAGCAGCAGAATAAATTATAAGAGCTACGACAATGCGTAAAGAAGATTGTTTTTACTTAGGCAAAATCGTAACAAAATATAGTTTTAAAGGGGAGGTAGTTATCAAATTAGATACTGACGAGCCTGAGTTGTATAAGGAAATGGAATCAGTGTATGTCGAATTCGGCGCAAATCTGGTTCCATTTTTTATTGAAAAAAGTTCATTGCACAAAGGAAACCAGTTGCGAGTTCAATTTGAAGATGTGTATTCTGATGAAGCTGCAGATTCCATTTTGAAATGCGGCATCTATTTACCAATGGATTTATTGCCAAAACTGGAAGGAAATAAGTTTTATTTTCATGAAGTAATTGGTTTTACAGTAGTTGATGTAAATTTTGGAAAAGTGGGTACAATTGTTCATATCAATGACAAAGCCGCCCAACCTCTTTTTGAAATTGACAGCGATGGCACTGAAATTTTTATCCCAATGATTGATGATTTCATCAAGAAAGTAGATAAAGAAAACAATACAATACAAGTAGAAACTCCGGAAGGATTAATTGCCTTGTATTTATAGAGAGGTGGCCGAGTGGTCGAAGGCGCACGCCTGGAAAGTGTGTATACGGCAACGTATCGAGGGTTCGAATCCCTTCCTCTCTGCAAATGATTGCTAAATTTTAAAAAAAGTTCTGTGTTTCATTTCGCAGAACTTTTTCGTTTAAAACCCAGATTGACATTGTCAAAACCATTCCAATTTAAAGAATTTACAATTCAGCAAGAAAAAACTGCCATGAAAGTGGGGACAGATGGCGTTTTGTTGGGTGCTTGGAGTTCTGTGGAAAATGATCCGGATACAGTTTTAGATATTGGCGCAGGTACTGGGGTGATTGCTTTGATGTTGGCCCAACGTTGCGATGCTATGACCATCGATGCTGTTGAGTTAGAGGAGAACGCCTATGAGCAAACAGTGCAAAATTTTGAAGACTCTCATTGGGCCGATCGCCTGTATGGATATCATACCAGTTTTCAAGAATTTGCAAACGAAATCGCAGCGGAAGCAGCAACCTATGATTTGATCATCTCAAATCCACCCTTTTACACCGATGGCTTTGAGACCAAAAATGCGGCAAGGAATAAAGCGCGATTTGCTTCGGCTTTATCTTTTGAAAATTTATTGGAAGGCGTTTCAAAAATTATCGCAGACAATGGGGTTTTCGCTACTATTATCCCTTACAAAGAGGAAGCTGACTTTATAAAATTAGCTGCAAAATATCACTTGTTTTTACACCGTGTTTGTCACGTGAGAGGAACTGCAACGGCAGCAATTAAAAGAAGTCTACTCGAATTTTCGCGATACGCAAAGAAACCTCTAGCCACTACATTGACTATTGAAATTAGTCGTCATCAATATACACAAGCGTACAAGAATTTGACGAAAGATTTTTATTTAAAAATGTAATTTATCCTCTTACACTGTTTGGATTGTACCCCAGATAGGGCACGTTTTTTTCTTTAAAAAGAATGTCATTTTTCGCTAGCTCTTTTAAGATGGGTTCATAAACTTCTTTGGTGATTGGCAATTGTACTCCAGGAGTTTTAATTGTTTCTTTTAGAATATTTAAAGCCGCAATCGCAACTGGCAGACCAACAGTTTTAGCCATGGCCGTGTAGGTTTGGTTTTCTCCCCTCACAACAAGGCTACTTTCAATTTGTTTTTTTACGCCATGAAGCTCATATCCAAAAAGATGTTGCATTACAATCATGTCTTTGTCATCGGCATCTAGAGTCCATGCATCTTCTAGAATTTTTTGCAGCATTTGTGCAGGCGTAGCATTTTTGAGTTTAATTTTCTTTTCTGCATTGAAAATATCCAATTCTACCAGTTTTGCCCACATCAAATCATCTTGATCAATTTTCAAATAAGAACGTAGTTTCAATTCTACTGAGTCAGAAGTAGAGTAGGCGAGAAATAAATTTACAAAATCACGATAACTCATATTTTCAGAATTTTGAATGGTATAGGAATCATCTGTCATTCCCAACTGAACAAATATATTCCAGGCTCTTGAAAAACCTACTTTTCGAATGGTTCCTCGGTACATTGTTGGAATGTCATCCAATCCATAGACACTCCTGTATTTGAGCGAATCTCTATTGGCATAGGCTTCGAAATTACCACTACCGTTTATTTTTAAGAACTCCGTTCTTCGAAACAATTTATGATAAGGGATGTATTTGTAGGTGCCTTCCTGGATAAACATCGCAGCACCTCCCTGACCTGCCAATACCACATTTCGTGGGTTCCATGTGAATTTATAATTCCACAAGTTGGTATCGCTCTCAGGTGCAACAATTCCTCCACAAAAAGATTCAAATAACAACATCTTTCCACCATTGCTTTTAATACGATCAATTACTTGCATTGCACTCATATGATCAATGCCCGGATCCAACCCAATCTCGTTCATAAAAATCAATCCATTCGCTTTTACTTGGCTATCTAGTGCCTTCATCTCTTCTGAGATATAAGATGCAGTGACTAGGTGTTTTTTGAATGTAATGCAATCTTTGGCGACTTCAATGTGCAACCTTGCTGGCAACATTGAAATTACAAGGTCCGCCTTTTTAATTTCAATTTCTCGCTGTTTTTTATTAAAAACATCCAATGCAATTGCCCTTGCATTTGGATGCTTGTTGATGAGTTTTTTTGCGTTTGAAGTGTTAAGGTCTCCAATTGTAAGTCGTAGGTTTTCTGCGACTGATTTATCCAAAAGGTATTTTATTAGAACAGCACTTGATTTTCCGGCACCAATAATCAATATGTTTTTCATCAATAAATCGTGTATTTTTGTAAGCAACTAAGATAGTTTAATTGTTTAAAATTTAACAGAAACACTATAAAATGTTTAAAAATTTAGTAATTACTTGTTTTTTAGGGTTGGTAGCCGTTGTGTTAGGAGCTTTTGGAGCACATGCATTGAAAGAAATACTGAGTTCAGCACAACTTTTAAGCTTTGAAACGGCGGTTCGCTATCAGATGTATCATGTCATTGTATTGTTATTTGTCAATATTTATGACGGGTTTTCAATAGCTCAAAAGAACAAGATCAGTTTCTTATTTTTTGCTGGTATTTCCCTGTTTTCAGGGTCGATATACCTACTCCAACTGACAGGGATTACGGCAAAATCAATTTGGTTTATAACCCCATTGGGTGGGGTATTTTTAATCGCAGGCTGGAGTTTATTGATTGTGATATTTTTAAATAAATTACGTAAAAAGCAATAAATTAATAATTTATTGCTAAATAATAAGTCCATTATAAAATATTATGTAATTTTGGAGCTAACAAACTTTAAAATAAAATAGATGGCAGATTCAAAAACGAAATCGATTTCGTTCAAGAGCTTAGGTATCAATAATGCATCCATTCGTTATCAATTAACCTCAGATGAATTACATGCATTGACTATTGAAAAAAAACAAGGAAAAACTACCACATTGGGGGCAATTGCTGTAAATACGGGAGAATTTACGGGAAGATCTCCAAAGGACCGTTTTATTGTCAAAGATGCAGTAACAAAAGACGAAGTTTGGTGGAGTGATATAAACATACCTTTCGATGCTGATAAGTTTGACACCCTTTATCAAAAAGTTACCAATTACCTTTCTGGGAAAGAAATTTTTGTAAGAGATTCCTTTGCTTGTGCAGATGAAAACTATAAACTGTCCATTCGGGTTGTCAATGAATATCCTTGGAGTAATATGTTTGCATACAATATGTTTTTGCGTCCAACAGTATCCGAACTCGAAGATTTTTCTCCAGAATGGACAATCATCAATGCACCTGGTTTTATGGCAAATCCAGAAGAAGATGGTACCCGTCAGCATAATTTTGCAATTTTAAATTTTACAAAGAAAGTTGCCTTAATTGGAGGCACCGGATATACCGGTGAAATAAAAAAAGGCATATTTTCTGCACTAAATTTTATACTTCCAGTATTCAAAAATACACTGCCCATGCATTGTTCAGCTAATCTTGGTAAAGAGGGAGATACCGCTATTTTCTTTGGACTTTCTGGAACCGGAAAAACCACCTTATCAACGGATCCAAACAGAAGCTTAATTGGTGATGATGAACATGGTTGGACCGCAGAAAACACCGTATTTAATTTCGAAGGAGGTTGTTATGCAAAGGTGATCCATTTGTCGCAAAAGCAAGAGCCAGAAATTTATGCAGCGATTAAAAAAGGAGCTATTTTAGAAAATGTTGTCCTAGATAGTGATGGAGCGGTCGATTTTTCAGATACTGCTATTACACAAAACACAAGAGTAAGTTACCCGATTGACCATATCAAAAACATTCAAACACCGTCAATCGGTAAAAATCCAAAAAATATATTTTTCTTAACAGCCGATGCTTTTGGTGTTTTACCTCCCATCTCGAAACTAACTCCAAGCCAAGCTGCATATCATTTTATTTCTGGATATACAGCAAAAGTTGCGGGAACAGAAGCAGGAGTTACCGAACCAACGCCAAGTTTTTCAGCCTGTTTTGGAGCTCCTTTTATGCCTTTACACCCTACACGATATGCAGAAATGCTAAGTGAGAAAATGCAGGAAGCAGGCGTCAATGTTTGGTTGATCAATACCGGCTGGTCTGGTGGTCAATACGGAGTAGGAAGAAGAATGCCGCTAAAATATACTAGAGCCATGATTTCTGCAGCCTTAAACGGAGATTTAGGAGATTATACCTATGAAAATTACCACATACATTCTGTTTTTGGAGTTGCACAACCAAGAACTTGTCCTGGCGTGCCTTCAGAGTTGTTAAGCCCAAGAGCTACCTGGAACAATGATACAGCTTACTACAATACAGCCTTTAAACTATCCAATGCATTTCGTATCAACTTTAAACAATTTGAAGATTTAGCAAGCGAAGAAATCCGAAGGGGAGGACCACAACGTTATGCATTGTAGTATGATTTTATATTTCTCAGCAGATAGAACACCTCCTTTAGAGGTGTTTTTTATTTTATTAAAGTATCTTTAAAGCATAATTTTAGGAGATGATAAAAAAATGGTTTGAAAACATTGGTCCAGGCACTTTAGTTGCGGCCGCTTTTATAGGTCCAGGAACGGTGACAATATGTACCATAGCGGGTGTTAATTTTGGGTTTAACTTATTATGGGCAATGTTACTTTCTGTAATTGCAACCATTGTTTTACAGGAAATGGCGGCAAGATTGGGTGTCATTTCTCAAAAAGGATTGTCAGAAGTGATTCGAGAAGAAATTAAAATTCCTGCTGTCAAATATGTTGTAATGCTTTTGATTTTAGGAGCTATTGTTGTCGGAAATGCCGCTTATGAAGCAGGAAATATTAGCGGAGGAATTTTAGGCTTGGAAACTATTTTTGGAAGATCAATTATAAATATGGGGAGTCTTTCAATCAATGTAATGAGTTGGATAATTGGAGGGATTGCATTTGTGCTCTTATATATTGGAAATTATAAATTTTTAGAAAAGGCACTTATTAGCTTGGTCATAGTCATGAGTATTTCCTTTTTAATCACTGCGATTGTCACAAAACCAAATCTCTTGGCCATGTTAAAAGGGATGTTTATTCCTAGATTTCCCGACCAAAGTTTACTCATGATTGTGGGTCTTATTGGGACAACAGTGGTGCCGTATAATTTGTTTTTACATGCTTCTTTGGTAAAAGAACGCTGGCATCAAAGCGAAGATTTATCATTCGCAAGAAAAGATACCATCACTTCCATTATGTTGGGAGGATTGGTTTCGATGGCCATTATAATTTCAGCTTCTTCGATTCCCTTTGGAGAAATTTCAAATGCAGCCGATTTAGCAAAAGGATTGGCACCCTTATACGGTGATTTTGCGAAATATTTTTTAGCGTTAGGTTTGTTTGCCGCAGGAATTACCTCAGCAATCACTGCGCCATTGGCAGCCGCTTATGTAGCAAAAGGGTGTTTGAACTGGAAAGGTGGAATGAAATCGAAACGATTTCGATTTGTATGGATTTGTATTTTGTTTTTAGGTGTCTTGTTCGCTTCGATAGGTATTAAACCCATCGAAATTATCAAATTTGCACAAGTAGCAAACGGTATATTATTGCCTTTGATTACAGGAATTCTATTGTGGATTATGAATAAAAGTACTGTTTTAGGGAAGTATGTGAACTCTAAAAGGCAAAATTGTTTTGGGGTTGTTATTTTAGCAATCACAATGTTTTTGGGCGCAAAAGGAATTTTAAAAGTTTTTAATTTTATCTAATGAACACAATCGCGATTAATTGTGATGTTGGCGAAGGCGTTCTCAATGAACACTTGCTAATGCCCTATATCTCCTCTTGCAATATCGCCTGTGGGGGGCATTTTGGAGATGCAAAAACAATGGATCATACCATTGCAATTGCCCTTGAGAACGAGGTCTTAATTGGTGCACATCCTTCTTTTCCAGACAAAGAGAACTTTGGAAGAAAAATCCAAAAGATGACTCCAAAAGCATTGCAAGAAAGCATTGAATCTCAATTGCTTTTGTTTAAAAGTAGAGTGGATCTTGTGGGAGCTAAAATGAATCATATAAAGCCTCATGGTGCTTTGTATCATCTAATTGCTGTAGATGTTGTAACTGCAAAAATCTTTTTAAAAGCAATTAAAAAATACGCGAAAAATACTTTTTTGTATGTCCCTTATAATTCTGTTATTGCTCGATTGGCAGTTGAAAACAACTATAAGGTAATCTATGAAGCTTTTGCCGACAGAAATTACAATACAGCGCTTTCTCTGGTTTCACGAAGCCAAGAAAATGCCTTAATTACAGATGCAGCTGCAGTTTTTAAACATGTGATGCACATGTATCAACATCAGGAGGTCGTCACGATATCTGGTGAGAAGAAACCGATCATTGCCGATACTTTCTGTGTGCATGGAGATCAACAAAATGCGCTTTCAATTTTAGGCTATTTATCAGAAAATTTGAAAAAACAGGGCATAGCAATTGAATAAAGTTCTCTCATACAAACCTTTTGGCGAACAAGCGATTCTCATCGAATGGCCGCAGTATATTAGTGACCAAATTTTGGAGGATCTACTTCGTTTTAAAGAAGGGATTCAAAAAGAAAAATCTCATTTTATTGCAGATTATATTATTGGATATCATTCGCTTACCCTAAAATACAAAACACCTATTTTAAATTACACTGCGGAAGTTGAAACTTTAAAGTCTATTTGTAAAAAGGACGCTACATCGAAAAAAAAACCACGTTTTCTTTGGGAAATTCCAGTATGCTATGATTTAAAATTTGGCATCGATTTGGAAGAAATGGCTCTAAAATCGAAATTATCAATTGATGAAATTAGGAGCCGCCACGCTGCGAAAACATATACGGTTTTCTTCCTTGGATTTTTACCTGGTTTTCTTTATTTGGGCGGGCTGCATTCTGATTTATTTTTTGACAGAAAACCAACCCCAAGACTCAAAGTGCCTCGCGGTGCTGTAGCGATTGGTGGAAAACAAACAGGGGTGTATCCATGTTCATCTCCAGGGGGGTGGAACCTTCTTGGGAAAACACCGATTCAATTTTTTGATAGTACTAAGAAGCAACCTTGTTTTGCCAAAGCGGGAGATCAAATAAAGTTTAAACCAATTTCTTTGGCTAAATTTTATCAATTAGAAAAAAAAGTGGCTGAAAATAAATATACAATCTCTAAAACTTTGGTCCATGATTAAGGTATTAAAAGCAGGTTTTTATTCGTCAGTTCAAGACAAGGGCAGAGAGGGGGTTGCCGCTTTAGGAGTTCCTGTTTCGGGTGCAATGGATGCCTATTCTTCGAATTTAGCAAACCGAATTCTCAATAATTCGGAAACGGATGCTGTACTCGAAATTGCGTACGGTTTTTGTGCGTTTGAATTTTTGACTGAAACGACAATTTGTATTTCTGGAGCTCATTTTTCACCAAAAATAAAGGGTGTGCCCGTTGCATTGCAAACAAGAATTCGTGTTTATAAAAATGAAGTGTTGACTTTTGGTCAAAATGTTTTTGGTGCCAGATGTTACTTGGCCGTGAAAAATGGTTTTTTAACAACAGCTATTTTAAACAGTAGGAGTTTTTTTCAGGGCATCACACAACAAACATTGCTTGGCAAAGGAGATGTATTGCCCATTGGAACTTTTACAAACACTATAGCTTCGTCAAACACTTCTGTGAAAATTAGAAATGATCATTTTGAATCTCAAAGGATTGCTTGTGATAAGGGGCCTGAGTTTGATGCATTGAGCGCATCTCAAAAAGAGATTCTCGCGAGGCAAGTTTTTACAATTTCTAATGACAATAGTAGAATGGGATACCGTCTGAATGAAGGGATAGAAAACACCTTGCCTTCCATTTTAACATCAGCGGTATTTCCAGGAACTGTTCAGTTAACACCTTCCGGAAAGTTAATTATTTTGATGCGAGATTGTCAGGTTACCGGAGGATACCCGCGGGTTTTACAACTTACAAATACGGCGATAAATCAATTGGCGCAAAAAAAGACAAACGACACTTTTCAATTCGTTTTAAAATCATAGTGAGCCAAAAAAAAGCATCCAATTTTTAAATCGAATGCTTTTTTAAATAGGTATAATAAAGAACCTTATTTTTCTTCTTTTACTTCAACCTGAATCATTTTCATGACCTTGTCTTCGTCTTTTTGGATGTCAATATGAACTTCTTCAATGTTACTTTCAAAAGTGTTTATTTTCTCTTCCACTTCTTCCAAAGTACCTTCAAAAATTTCATCTTTCGTTACTTCGTTACCATTTTCAGTAGTGGTGGTAGTTACAGTTGCTTTTGCAGTTCCATCGTCATTTTTCTCGATATTCATTTTTACAATTTTGGTTGCTACATGGCCCGATACAAATTTTGTATTTGAGGTGATGTTTATTTTAGTTCCGTCTTTTGTAATGAAAACATTTGCTTCGTTATTTTTATCAACACCAGCATGTCCACCACCTAAGATGGGAGCAATGACCAAGCCAATTAAACAAGTCAGTTTAATTAAAATATTCATCGAAGGACCTGAAGTATCTTTAAAAGGATCTCCAACGGTATCTCCAGTTACTGACGCTTTGTGAGCTTCAGAACCTTTATACGTCATAACGCCATTAATTTCAACACCCGCCTCGAAAGATTTCTTAGCATTGTCCCATGCACCACCCGCATTGTTTTGGAAAATTGCCCAAAGGACACCAGAAACCGTTACACCGGCCATATATCCACCAAGCATTTCAGCAACCAACATGTTGTTTTCTTGGTAGGCCAATTTCCCTATTAATACAACCAATATTGGAAATCCAATGGTTAAGAGACCAGGCAACATCATTTCTTTTAAAGAAGCTCTGGTGGAAATAGCTACACATTTGTCGTATTCTGGTTTTCCAGTTCCTTCCATAATTCCGGAAATTTCTTTAAACTGTCTTACCACTTCATTGACCATTTCCATAGCTGCTTTACCTACTGCGTTCATCGCCAAAGCAGAGAATACTACGGGTACCATCCCTCCAACAAAAAGCATGGCCAATACTGGAGCTTTAAAAATATTGATTCCGTCAATTCCGGTAAAAGTTACATAGGCTGCAAATAACGCTAAAGAGGTTAAAGCAGCAGATGCAATGGCAAAACCTTTCCCAGTTGCAGCAGTGGTATTTCCAACGGCATCTAAGATATCTGTTCGTTCTCTTACTATCGGATCTTGCTCACTCATTTCTGCGATACCTCCGGCGTTGTCGGCAATTGGTCCAAAAGCATCAATGGCCAATTGCATCGCTGTTGTTGCCATCATTGCAGAAGCAGCTAAAGCAACTCCGTAAAATCCAGCCAAAGCATAGGATGCCCAGATTGCAGCTGCAAATAATAAAACCGATGAGAAGGTAGAAATCATTCCAGTAGCCAAACCAGCAATAATATTGGTTCCAGCCCCTGTACTAGACTGCTGTACAATTTTTAAAATAGGCTTTGAACCTAATCCTGTATAATATTCAGTAAATGCAGAGATCCCTGCACCTACAACCAAACCAACCAAACATGCAAAAAACACACGTATCGAAGAAATATCTTGCAAGCCTTCACCATAGAAGTCCATTTGCATAGTTTCTGGTAACATCCAAGTAGCAAGGCCATAACAAGAGGCAGCGACCATTAAGATTGCAGCCCAGTTTCCAATATTTAATGCCTTTTGAACGTCAGCTTCTTTTGCGTCGTTTGAAGAAATTTTAACCAAGAGGGTTCCAATAAGTGAAATAACAATTCCAACACCTGCAATTGACATTGGCAAAAGGATCGGTCCAATTCCTCCAAAAGCATCTTGGATGGCTCCTCCCATATCTTCAATTACGTAGTTTCCTAAAACCATGGCAGCTAATACGGTTGCTACATAAGAACCAAATAAATCGGCACCCATACCTGCAACATCTCCTACATTATCTCCTACGTTATCTGCTATTGTTGCTGGATTTCTTGGATCATCTTCTGGAATGTCTGCTTGTACTTTTCCTGCTAAATCTGCACCTACATCGGCAGCCTTGGTATAAATACCACCTCCTACTCGTGCAAACAATGCAATAGATTCAGCTCCTAAAGAGAAACCAGCCAATGCCTCTAATACAATAGTCATGTCTGCTGTGTTGGTCCATTCACCTCCCATAAAAAGGTAGAAGAATCCAATAAAGAAGGCCGTTAAGCCTAAAACAGCTAAACCAGCAACTCCAAGTCCCATTACAGTACCACCTCCAAAAGAAACTTTTAGAGCATTTGGTAAACTTGTTTTTGCAGCTTGTGTGGTTCTAACATTTGTTTTGGTAGCAATTTTCATTCCCATGTTTCCTGCAAATGCAGAAAATATCGCACCAAGAATAAAGGCAATAACAATCAGATAGGTAGTGTCCATATAAAAAGCAATTCCGGCTAAAACAATACTCGCGCCAAAAACAAAGAATGTTAATAGTCGATATTCTGCATTTAAGAATGCCAAAGCACCCTCATAGATGTGGTCTGAAATTTCTTTCATTTTACCATCACCTGCATCTTGCTTCATTACCCAGGATTTCTTTACTACCATGTATGCTAAGCCTAATAAAGCCATTGCAATTGGCATCCAAATCATCATTGATTCCATAAATTTTTTATATTTTTTAGTTTAAAACGGTCGTAAAAGTAATGAATTCAAATAGAACTAAAAAACCTCTTAAAAAGCAAATTTTTAAGAGGTTCGTATTTTTTTGGCAAAATGATTGCTAAATCGTAAAATCACCGTTTGTTTTGTGCTCACTTTCTTCATATCTGACAACACAATCTGAATAAATATCTCTCGCTTCTTGGGCATTTCCCCATCCACCAACATCTACTTTTTTCTTTTCTAAATCTTTATATACTTTGAAGAAATGTTCGATTTCTTTTAATCGATGTGGATTAATATCTGATAAATCATTTTTGTCACTCCAAATTGGGTCCGAAACGGGCACACAAATTACTTTTTCATCCTGTCCTTTTTCATCGGCCATGTGAAATACTCCAATTGGCTTTACTTCTACAACACACATAGGAAATGTGGGTTCATGCCCTAAAACCAATACATCCAACGGATCTCCATCCAAAGCTAAAGTTTTTGGAACAAAGCCATAATCACCCGGGTACATCATTGAAGAGAATAACATTCTGTCAAAACGAATTTTATTCAACTCAAAATCATACTCATATTTATTTCTGCTTCCTTTAGGAATTTCAATTAAAACATCAAAAGTCTCTTTGTTTTTGGTTTTCATACGTCTTTTTTTTCATTTAAAATAGGAATACAAAAATAATGAAACCATGCAGTTTATCAAGGTTTTAAGCTTAAAAATTTACGCAATGGTTTTCGAAAATATGCATTCGGATTTTAGTGTTTTTTTGAGGTATAAAAAAAATCCTTTTTTCAGAATGAAAAAAGGATTTCTTAGTGCTGTAAAATCGTATTTTTTAACGATTTAAAAGGTCTTTTACTTCCGTTACTATATGGTTAGCATTTGGAATCCATTTTTCTAATAATACAGGTGAATAGGGTGCAGGAGTGTCTGCAGTTGTAATTCTTTTGATTGGCGCATCCAAATAATCGAAGGCTTCGTCTTGAATTCTATAGGTAATTTCTGATGCAACACTTGCAAATGGCCATGCCTCTTCCAAAATGATCAATCGGTTTGTTTTCTTTACCGATCTTATAATTGCCGCATGATCCATAGGTCGAACAGTTCTTAAATCGATAATTTCTACAGAAATACCTTCTTTCGCTAATTCTGCTGCTGCTTTGTAAGCTTCCTTTATAATTTTTCCAAAAGAAACAATAGTTACATCGGTTCCTTCTCTTTTAACTTCTGCAACGCCAATAGGAATGATGTATTCTCCTTCTGGAATTTCCATTTTGTCCCCATACATCTGTTCGGATTCCATGAAAATTACAGGATCGTCATCACGAATGGCTGCTTTCAATAAACCTTTTGCATCGTAAGGGTTTGATGGGACGATTACTTTGAGTCCTGGTGTATTTGCAAACCAGTTCTCAAATGCTTGTGAATGGGTTGCTCCTAATTGTCCTGCAGATCCTGTAGGACCTCTAAAAACGATTGGACAATTGAATTGTCCACCAGACATTTGTCTAATTTTTGCAGCATTGTTGATGATTTGATCAATACCAACTAACGAAAAGTTGAAAGTCATATATTCTACGATCGGTCTGTTCCCATTCATGGCAGAACCAATTGCAATTCCTGCAAAACCTAATTCTGCAATCGGAGTATCGATGACTCTTTTTGCTCCAAATTCATCCAACATTCCTTTACTAGCTTTGTAAGCACCATTGTATTCGGCAACTTCTTCACCCATTAAATAAATGCTTTCATCTCTGCGCATTTCTTCGCTCATTGCTTCGCAAATTGCTTCTCTGAATTGAACTGTCTTCATCTAAATTTAATTGTTGTTAATTTGAAGAGCAAAAGTAATGAAATTATGAAGAAAAAAAAGACACTTTTAATGCAAATTATTTTTTCAAATTTTTGGGTTTTTTTGTCGGGTATTTGTGGAAAGCAAATCGCTCTTCTTTATACTAAATGTATCCTATCGCTGTGAATGTATCCTATCTTGAGTTGTAGGCTACATTTATTCTTGAAAAATTAGGTTTTTTTATTATTTCTCTATGAATTCTGAAAACAACTTCTTACAATGTTGAAGAAAACGCAATCGATTTCGGGTTTTTATAAAAAACAAAAATTTATTATGCATGCATAGTATTTTTTGTAAAAAAGGCGTAACTTTGTCAAATCAAAATAAAATAAAATCTAAAAATTTATGAAAATATTGGTATGTATTAGCCATGTGCCTGATACCACTTCAAAAATTAATTTTACAGAAAACGATACACAATTCGATACAAACGGAGTTCAGTACGTGATCAATCCATATGATGAGTTTAGTTTAACAAGAGCCATGTGGTTTAAAGAAAAACAAGGCGCATCGATTACCGTTGTAAATGTTGGAAATGCAACCACAGAACCTACCTTGCGAAAGGCATTGGCCATTGGTGCAGACGCTGCAATTCGTGTGAATGCTCTAGCTACAGACGGTTTGTTTGTTGCAAAGCAATTGGCAGAGGTTGTAAAGAACGGAGGGTATGACTTAGTGCTCACTGGAAGAGAATCGATTGACTATAATGGCGGGATGGTTCCAGGTATGCTCGCTTCTTTGCTCGACTATAATTTTGTGAACGGCTGTGTAGGTATTGAAGTAACAGGAACAACAGTTTCTTTAACAAGAGAAATAGATGGAGGAAATGAAACACATGCCGCTACGTTGCCAATGGTGGTTGCCGGACAGAAAGGGATTGTAGAAGAATCTGATTTAAGGATTCCAAACATGCGAGGAATTATGATGGCAAGAAAAAAGCCATTGACGGTTCTGGAACCTTTGGATATAGCAAATGCAACTTCTGTGCAATCTTACGAAAAACCTGCACCCAAAGGAGCTGTTAAATTAATCGAAGCAGATAATATTGATGCGTTGATTGATTTACTACATAATGAAGCAAAAGTAATCTAAAGGCATCGATATTTTTATGTGCTGTTGTTTTGGAATTTTGTAAGAAACAACCCGCAAAGAAAAACAGTTTGTCAATTAAAAAAAAATATAAGCATATGTCAGTTTTAGTATTTGCCGATTCATCGGAAGGAAAATTTAAAAAATCTGCTTTTGAAGTCGTTTCCTATGGGAAAAAAGTTGCAGAACAATTAGGAACTGCTTTTACCGTAGTGACCATTAACGCTTCGGAAGTTTCAGAATTATATACCTATGGCGCTGAAAAAGTGTTGACGGTGTCTAGTGATCAATTAAGAACATTCAATGCAAAAGCATATACTTCGGTAATTCAGCAAGCAGCAGCTGCCGAAAACGCAAGTGTTGTTGTGTTGGATTCAAGTATCAATGTCTTGCACGTTGCACCCATGTTGGCCGTAGCTATGCAAGCCGGGTATGCATCAAACGTGGTCGCATTGCCAAGTGAAATTGCTCCCTTTACCATTAAAAGAAAGGCATTCTCAAACAAAGGTTTTAGCAATACGACTATGAATACAGAAAATAAAATCATTGGCGTTGCAAAAAATTCATATGGAGTACATGAAAATCCAGTAACAGGAACTTCAGAAAGTTTTGATGTGATCCTATCGGAATCAGATTTCGGCGTTACCTCAGAAAAAGTAGAAAAAGCCTCTGGGAAAGTTACCATTGCAGATGCTGATACGGTTATATCTGCAGGAAGAGGTTTAAAAGGACCAGAAAATTGGGGAATGATTGAAGAGTTGGCCGATGTTTTAGGTGCAGCAACGGCCTGTTCTAAACCCGTTTCAGATTTAGGTTGGCGTCCCCACGGAGAGCATGTTGGGCAAACTGGTAAGCCAGTTGCATCCAACTTGTATATTGCCATTGGTATTTCGGGTGCGATTCAGCATTTAGCAGGAATTAATGCTTCAAAAGTAAAAGTTGTCATCAATACAGATCCAGAGGCACCTTTCTTTAAAGCGGCAGACTATGGTATCGTTGGAGATGCATTTGAAGTAGTGCCAGCATTGATTGAGAAATTAAAAGCATTCAAAGCTGCATAAATTTTTATAAATTACAGCGAATATTTAAAGTTTCACACATATTTTTTATTAAATTGTGCCCAATAAAAGGGCTATCCGGTTTTAGGTATTCTCCTAAGTTAGATAGCCTTTTTTATTTTAGGAAGATTATTTATGAGTTTAATAAAACTTACGATCAAAGGAATTTCTTATAGCCAAACCCAAAGTGGTGCTTATGCGTTAGTTCTCAGTGAAATGGAGGGCACGAGGACCTTGCCAATAATTATTGGTGCTTTTGAGGCTCAATCCATTGCGATTGCATTAGAGAAAGAAATTAGACCTCCAAGACCACTTACTCACGATTTATTTAAAACCTTTTCTGACCGATTTTCAATCCAGATTCAACAAGTTATTATTCATAAATTGGTAGACGGTGTCTTTTTTTCGAGTTTAATTTGTACGAGAGCGGGTGTAGAGGAAATTATTGATACAAGAACTTCTGATGCGATTGCAATAGCTGTTCGTTTTGAAGCGCCAATTTATACTTACGAAAATATTTTAGACAAAGCTGGTGTGCATTTAAATATTGAGGAAGCCTTGGATTTTCAAGAAGATAATGCTTCCGAGGAAGACGAAATTGAAATAGAAACCGTTTTTTCTGAGAAAGAATCTTCTTTTTCTGGAAACTCCCTAAAAGAATTACACCATCAATTAGAGAAAGCTGTGGAGAATGAAAATTATGAATTGGCAGCAAAAATTAGAGACGAAATCAGTAAAAGATCCTAACCAAAACGATCCATGAAAAAAATAATATTAATTGCTTTTTGTTTGTTTACTATAGTGAGTTTTTCTCAAGAACTAGCTAGCGTTAAAGTCGTAGAAAGTCAGACAGAAAAAGTTGTGAAATCGGAGCAAAAGGAAGCGCCTACTACAGTAGTGTCTGAAATTACAAAAGATACCCTATCAAATACCTTTAAAGAACCCATAACCACGAATGCCACAGAAGTCTCTGGTGCCATCATAGCAAGTCAGGGTTTTTCAATGAAGAGTTTGTGGCGCGGTGTTTTGGGGATGATATCTTTACTCATAATCGCCTTTTTATTTAGTAGTAACCGCAAAGCCATTGATTGGAAAAAAGTTGGAATTGGGCTGTCACTTCAATTACTTATCGCCATTGGCGTTTTGAAAGTTCAATTGGTGCAATCCGTCTTTGAATTTATTGGAGGAATATTCATAGAAATATTAGAGTACACCAAAGCAGGGAGTGAATTCTTATTTGCAGGAATGGTTGGCGATACAACTACCTTTGGGTATATCTTTGCCTTTCAAGTATTGCCTACAATCATCTTCTTTTCGGCTTTAACCTCGCTTTTCTTTTATTTAGGAATTATTCAAAAAATTGTTAAGATTTTGGCCCTCGCATTGACCAAGTTTTTAGGAATTTCTGGGATGGAAAGTCTCTCTGTGGCTGGAAATATTTTCTTAGGACAAACCGAAGCACCTTTGTTAATTAAGGCTTATTTAGAAAAAATGAATAAATCTGAAATGCTTTTGGTCATGGTGGGTGGAATGGCGACCGTTGCTGGTGCTGTGTTAGCCGCTTATATTGGTTTTTTAGGCGGTGGCGATAAAGCATTGGAGTTGGTATTTGCAAAGCACTTGTTGGCTGCCTCTGTGATGGCTGCACCTGGCGCAATTGTTATTTCTAAAATGCTCTATCCACAAACAGAAAAAGTAAATACAGATGTTACGGTTTCACAAGAAAAAATTGGTTCAAATATTTTAGATTCCATTGCCAACGGTACTACCGAAGGTTTGCGTTTAGCAGTCAATGTAGGAGCCATGTTGTTGGTTTTTGTGGCCGTAATAGCAATGTTAAACGGAATTTTAGGTTGGGTTGGAGATCTTACATCATTAAATTCATGGATGGCCGAAAATACAGCGTACAATACCTTCTCTATTGAAGCGATTTTAGGATATGCTTTTGCACCTTTAATGTGGTTGATAGGAGTTGCAACAGAAGACATGACGTTGATGGGGCAATTACTTGGAATCAAGTTAGCAGCAAGTGAATTTGTTGGATACATTCAATTAGCAGAATTAAAAAATATAGCAAATGCCTCTCATTTAACTTATAATAAGTCGATTATCATGGCTACCTACATGTTGTGCGGTTTTGCAAATTTTGCTTCTATAGGAATTCAAATTGGAGGAATTGGTTCTCTAGCGCCAGGACAAAGAAAGACCTTGTCAGAGTTTGGAATGAAAGCACTTATAGGAGGTACCATTGCCTCGTTAATGTCTGCTACCATTGCTGGAATGATTATTGGATAATCACCAAGTGCAAAAGATCCAATTTTAAAAAAAGGATTCAAAAACTAGAATTATCTTTTATTTGTTATTTTTACAGCGGTTATTTTACAATTTAACGCACAGATTACAACATGAAACAATATCACGATTTAGTACAACACGTTTTAGCGAACGGGAACGAAAAAGGAGATCGGACAGGTACCGGAACAAAAAGCGTTTTTGGGTATCAAATGCGTTTCGATTTGAGTGACGGTTTTCCGATGGTAACCACCAAAAAACTGCATTTAAAGTCCATTATTTATGAATTGCTTTGGTTTATAAAAGGGGATACCAATATTAAATACTTGCAAGAGAATGGCGTTAAAATATGGGACTCTTGGGCTGATGAAAATGGAGATTTAGGCCCTGTTTACGGACATCAGTGGCGAAATTGGAACAGTGATGATATTGACCAATTGCAAGATGTAATTGCAACTTTAAAGAGCAATCCAAACAGTAGAAGAATGATGGTTTCCGCATGGAATCCTAGCGTAATGCCAGATACTACTGTTTCTTTTTCAGAGAATGTAGCCAATAATAAAGCCGCATTACCACCTTGTCATGCCTTTTTTCAATTTTATGTTGCCGATGGTAAGTTGTCATGTCAGCTCTATCAAAGAAGTGCAGATATCTTTTTAGGAGTTCCTTTCAACATTGCAAGTTATGCATTGTTTACTATGATGATTGCCCAAGTTTGTGGATACGAAGCGGGAGAATTTATTCACACTTTTGGAGATGCACACATTTACAACAATCATCAAGAACAATTAGAATTACAATTAAGTAGGGAAACAAGACCTTTGCCCACGATGAAGATCAATCCAGATATTACCAATATTTTTGATTTTGATTTTGAAGATTTTGAATTGGTCAACTACAACCCACATCCACACATAAAAGGAAAAGTAGCGGTTTAATAACCCAACCAATTGAAACGTTTGTACTCTTTTCTAGTACGATTAAAAAAAATGCTATTTTACTATGATTACATTGATTGCCGCTATTTCAACAAACAATGCTTTAGGGAAAGATAATGATTTAATCTGGCGATTACCTGCCGACCTTAAGCGGTTTAAAAAAGTAACATCAGGACACCCTATCTTAATGGGTAGAAATACTTTTGAATCTATTGGAAAGCCGTTGCCAAATAGAACCTCTATTATCATTACCAGAAATAATCAATACAAAAAAGAAGGCTGTCTTATTGCCAATTCTTTAGAAGAAGCCATTGCAATTACAGAAGGTAAAAATGCATTTATTATAGGAGGTGCTCAGGTGTACAAACAAGCGCTTGAAAATAATTTGATCGATCAATTAGATATTACGAGAGTGCATCAAGAATTCGAAGCGGATGTTTTTTTTCCTGAAATTGATCTTACAATATGGCAAGAAATTTCAAGAGAAGATTTTCTAGCAGATGAGAAAAACGGATACGATTATAGCTTTATTAGTTATCAGAAAATTTAATTGATTCGATCCGCTCTAAAACCTCCTCCAAGGGTCATTTTGTACTTTCTTTGAGCGAATAAAAAGTAATTAAAAAGTTTGTAATTAACCTCATAACCGTAATTTACTGTTGGCCGATACGCAATGATGTTTTCATAAATATCTTGACGAAATTCCCTCGGATTTTGAACTCTTTGATTCCAAGTAGAAACCCATACACGATTTCTTGCTTCTAAGTAACGCTGATTGTAATAACCCTCTGGTAGTGCAATCGCATTTAAATAAGCCGTAAAACCAGGATCTATAATAATTATCTCATAGGCCAAGCTGTCATTTGCAATTCGAACAGGAGCCTCCTTTTTACTTTTTTTATTTTCAATGGAATGCGCACCACAAGCACTCACTAGCAATCCAACAATAAGTAGTGTGCAAAATTGTTTTAAGAGTTTCATAATCAGTAGTTTTATTCTTGTAAAGTTGCAGAATTATTTTTAGATTGAGATTGTTTTTCGCACTTTTAACATTATTTTTATCTTTTAAAAGAACACTATGAAAACAAGATGCTTTTGGGTAAGTGACAGTCAAAATTACATAGCATACCATGATCAAGAGTGGGGAGAGCCTGTTTTTGATGATGCCACTTTATTTGAATTTTTAATTTTAGAAACTTTTCAAGCCGGTTTAAGTTGGATAACAATTTTAAATAAAAGAGAAAACTTTAGAATTGCATTTGATAATTTTGATTGCAAAAGCATCGCCAACTATTCAGCAACAAAGTATGCATCCTTATTACAAGATGCTGGAATTATAAGAAATAAGTTAAAAATCAAAAGTACCATTACCAACGCCCAATTATTTATTGAAATCCAAAACGAATTTGGCTCTTTTTCAAATTTTATTTGGGCCTATGTGCAAGGAAAACCAATTAGAAATAAATTTCATAAAAAAGAGGATGTTCCTACAACAACACCGCTATCAGATACAATTTCTAAGGATTTAAAAAAACGTGGATTTAAGTTTGTGGGTTCTACAGTCATCTATGCTTATATGCAAGCAGTAGGTATGGTAAACGATCATACGACAGATTGTTATAAATATCAGCCCTAAAAAACCCTTCAAAAAAATTAATTCCCTGTAAATAATCGAATCGCAACAAAAATAATAAGCGTAATACTTCCAAAAATCAATAAGTTTTTGGCTGCATTTTTATAGTGAGCTTTATGGCTTTTTATATCTTTTTTGTAACTGTAAATGGCCAAAATCAAAAAAGAAATTATGAAAAAAATCATAAATAGAATCCTACCAGGAGTGAAGTATGCTGCTAAAAACATTGTATTTTCTTTATAAGTTAGTGAATAATAGAATTCGAAACAGTTTTAGGTGTCATGAAGATTCTATATATTGTATTTTTTAATAGATCTTACAAAATTACAAATTAAATGAAGAAAGCCATCGTTTTTGGGGCAACTTCTGGTATTGGAAAATCGCTGACAGAAATTCTAATTAAAGAAGGCTATAAAGTTGCAGTTACAGGAAGAAGATTAGCGCTGTTAACCGCATTAAAAAAGCAATATCCAGCTTCCATTTTAATAAAGCAGAATGACATTCAGGATGTAGCCCATGTCGAAAAAGTTTTTCATGAAATTGTAGCAGAGTTCAAAAGCATCGATTTATTTGTGCAATCCTCGGGAGTTGGGTATGTAAATCCAAAACTCGAGTGGGAGCGACAAGAACAAACCATCAACACCAATGTTTTGGGGTGTACAAGGCTGTATATATTAGCCTATAATTTATTTAAAAAACAACAATTTGGTCAGTTGGTTGGTATTACTTCCATTGCATCGCTAAGAGGAAACCGTGCTGCACCCGATTACTTTGCCTCCAAAGCCTATCAAAAAGCCTATTTAGAAAGCCTTTACATAAAAACAAAATCAATTCAATCAAAAAAAGTTTACATTACGGAAATAAGACCAGGATTTGTAGACACGCCCATGGCATTGGGCGAAGCAGTTTTTTGGATGGTCCCTTTGGACAAAGCTGCAAAACAGCTTTATACAGCTATCAAAAAGAAAAAAAGAGTCGCCTATGTTTCCAAGCGATGGGCTCTGATTGCTTTTGCGCTTAAATTGATGCCAGCTTGGGTTTTAAAAAAAGTACTTTAATCAATAAAAATAGATACCATGAAAAATAAAATAGCCGCCGTACATAAATTTCATACAGCATTCAAACTAAACATACAAGATACACCCACTGTGGATATCTCAGAAGATCGTAAAAAATTGCGTTTCGAGTTGATGAAAGAAGAAAACGAAGAATATTTAGAAGCCGCAAAAAACAATGATCTCGTTGAGGTCGCCGACGCCTTAGGCGACATGTTATATATTCTCTGTGGTACCATTATCGAACATGGGATGCAGGATAAGATAGAAGAAGTATTCAATGAAATTCAACGTAGTAACATGAGCAAATTAGGCGAAGATGGGCGTCCAATTTATAGAGAAGATGGTAAGGTTTTAAAAGGGCCTCATTATTTTAAACCAAACATTGGCGCTATTTTAGAAAACTAAGCGCATTTTTAAGTCGATGCAATGAATGACTCAATGCAACTTGAAAGACTAAAGTCCAATCTGCATTCCTTCAAAAGCAAGACGAAAACCTTGTTTTTCTATTGTTTTCCGTTCCGCTGAATTTTCTTGAAGCGCAGGATTGGTGTGGTTGAAATGAATAAAAACAACTTTTTGTTTCGTAGCAAATGTTTCGTTTTTAAACAGCGCAACCGTTTCTTCAATAAATGGATGTGGAATTTCTGACATGGGACGATTCACCTCACCCGCTTTTAAAAATGTTGCATCTAAAAAAGCAACATCTACTTTTTTCACTTCTTCGACAATATCCTTGCTCCACTTTGCCCACTTGTTGATGTCTGGAATAAACAAGGCTGTTTTCTGTCTTCCTTCAATTTTATATCCAACAGTCTCCGAAAATTCATCCCGATGTGGCACAACAAATGGAGTCACTTTTAGATGGTTGTTTAGTACGATTGTAGTTTGATGTGCCAACTCAGTAAAAACAATATTTTCCAATTTTACCAATTGCTTCCAAGGTCCATTGGTAGAAAGAAATGCCTTCATTTTTGGCATTGCAAAAACACGAATGCCTTTCCCTCCCAATGCCTCTCTTCCAAAATACATCAAACCGCTGTAGTGCCCAATATGTGCATGAGTCAAAAAGACGCCATCAATTAGGGATGTTTTTTGTACATGGTTTTGTTCTAAGTTGGCCAGTTGGGTTGCCATGTCTGGCGTTGCTTCAAAAAGCCATTTTTGATTCTTTTCAAGATCTACTAAACCCAGTGATACCACTTTTTGTTTTTTACGAAGCCCCATATAAAAACTGCGACAGCATTGTTTTTGACAGCCAATATGAGGGTAGCCCGCATCCTGAGCCGTCCCCAATACAGTAATATATTGTTGATGTTCACGATTGGAAGATGGGCGCGCTTTCTTTTTTGGGGCTTCACAAGCAATGAATACATAAAAAAAGAGTAAGAAATGAATTTTCTGCATGAAACGAATTTCCTATAAAATTACAAAAAAGAAAAAACCCCAACAATGTTGAGGTTTCAAAATATATTTTCACAAAAAAAAACTAGAGCTGAACTCTCCAGCCATAAGGGTCTTCTGTTTTGTTTGTTTGTAAATCTGTAATCGTTTTTTTCAATAAAGAGGCATAGCTTGCTTCTAGTTTTGGCAAATCATAATCAGTGTTTTGATATCCAAAACCTGAGATAGGTGAGATGACAGCGGCAGTTCCAGCACCAAACATTTCTTGTAAACTTCCAGCTTGAGCAGCAGCAATAACCTCAGAAACGTTAATTTTCCTTACTTCCATGCTAAGGCCAAGATCATTTGCAATTTGAATGATACTTTTACGTGTAATTCCGTCTAAAATTCGATCATTGGTTGGACTCGTAATCAATGTGTCATTGATTCTGATAAAAATGTTCATGGCACCCGCTTCTTCAATATATTCGTGGGTATTGTCATCGGTCCAAATTACTTGATTATAGCCTTTTTCAATGGCCAATTGTGTTGGGTAAAATTGAGCAGCATAGTTTCCACCTGCTTTGGCAAAACCAACACCACCATTTGCAGCTCTGGCATACTTTTCTTCGATTAAAACTTTTATTTCACCTGCAAAATAAGCTCCAGAAGGTGCTGTACAGATGACAAATTTGTAGGCATCAGCAGGAGAGGCATGGAAGCCGTTTCCAGATGCAAAAATAAAGGGTCTAATGTATAGCGAACTGCCTTCATTTTTTGGAATCCACTGATTGTCAATCTCCAATAGTTTTTTTAAGCCCTCCATGAAAATTGACTCTGGAATTGCAGGAATCATTAATCTTTCTGCAGATTTATTGAGCCTTTTAAAATTTTCTAAAGGACGAAATAGCAACGTGTTTTCATCAGTATCTTTGTAGGCTTTCATACCTTCAAAAATTGATTGTCCATAATGAAATATTTTAGAAGAAGGATCTAAACTAATTGGCGAATAGGCCTTAATTACCGGAGTTTTCCATGCACCGTTCACAAAATCACACTCTAACATGTGGTCTGAATATACACTTCCAAAAGGTAAATTGTCAAAATCTACAGAATCTATTTTAGATTTTTCTGTGTGTTGAATTTCAATATTTAATGCCATTTTTTAAATTGATTATAGATCGCAAAGGTACATAATTTTATGTTTCTGATTCTCTATTTAGGCTTAGGTTTTATGGTTTAAAACCTTATATTTGTATGTATCACGTTAAAACGATTTAGAATGAAATCATGGATTCAATTTTGTGCAGTTGCCTTGTTACTTTTTACAGCATGTAAAGAAATGAAAACCACTGAAAAAGAAGTAGCTAAAGTTCCATCAGTCTATCAATCTTTTGGAGCTGTTATTTCAGAAGAAAATGCACTTTCATCAGAAGAAGTTTTTGCTCAAATGAAAGTATTGCAGGTAGGAGATACCCTTCCAGTAAAATTTATTTCTACCATTAAAGAAGTGTGTACTAGTAAGGGATGTTGGATGAAGTTGCCTTTAAATGAAACGGAGGAAACGATGGTGCGTTTTAAAGACTATGGTTTTTTTATGCCCCTAGATTCACAAGGAAAAGAAGTGATTGTTGAAGGAATCGCGTTTGTAAAACAAACTTCAGTAGCAGAATTACAACATTATGCAAAAGATGCGGGGAAATCAACCCAAGAAATTGCAAATATTAAAGTGCCAGAAACCACCTTTGCTTTTGAATCAAAGGGTGTTTTATTAAAAACAAAATAACCTGTTGAAAAGAGAAATCATCATTACCTCAGATGGTTCTACAACCATACAGCTTCCCGATTGGAATGAGCAATACCATTCAAAACATGGTGCCATACAAGAAGCTTATCACGTTTTTTTAGATACAGGGTTTTTTAAAATTGATTTACAAGAAATCGCTATTTTAGAAATTGGTTTTGGAACCGGTTTAAATGCTTTTATTACATTTTTAGAAGCGAAGAAATTGCATAAAAAAGTGAAATATGTGGGTGTAGAAGCCTATCCAGTTTCAGTAGAAGAAATTCAGGGGTTGAATTACGTTTCCGAATTAAAAGCCCTTGAATTTCAATCTATTTTTGATGAAATGCACCAAGCCTCATGGGAAAAAGAACATTCCGTTTCAAAAGATTTTCAATTATTGAAGCGCAAACAGTTTTTTCAGGATATTCAAGACATTGCTGCTTTTGATTTGATCTATTTTGATGCGTTTGGAGCACAAAATCAACCCGAATTGTGGACCGAAGAAATCTTTTTAAAAATGTACAAAGCCATAAAAAAACAAGGTGTTTTGGTAACCTACTCCGCAAAAGGAAGTGTCCGAAGAGCCATGCAAGCTGTGGGTTTTTCGGTAGAAAGATTGCCAGGTCCTCCCGGAAAAAGAGAAATGCTAAGAGCAACAAAATTATAAAGTAAACCAATGAAAATAAGAAGAAAATTTGGGAATCAAAAAAGATCAAAGCCACAAAAAGGAGCTGTTCTAGTACTGCTTTTAGCCCTTGTGCTATTTCTTTGGTTCAAAGCAGAAAGTTTGATTGCGGGATTGTTTTAAAAACAAATAAGAGCCTGCTCTAGCGATACTAACCCTATATAAAACAACCCTTGTGGCGATAGAAAGAATAATTTTAGGAATAGATCCAGGAACAACCATTATGGGTTTTGGATTGATAAAAGTCGTTGGTAAGAAGATGGAATTTATTCAAATGAATGAATTGATGCTTCAGAAATACGATGACCATTATCTGAAACTTAAACTCATTTTTGAGCGAACCGTTGAATTGATTGATACCTATCATCCAGATGAAATTGCCATAGAAGCACCTTTTTTTGGTAAAAATGTGCAATCCATGCTAAAGTTGGGGAGAGCTCAAGGGGTGGCTATGGCCGCAGGTTTGTCAAGACAAGTACCCATTACAGAATACCTACCAAAGAAAATTAAAATGGCCATTACAGGAAACGGAAATGCTAGCAAAGAACAAGTAGCGCTCATGCTAAAGTCTCTCTTGGATTTAAAGACATTGCCAAAAAACCTTGATGCAACCGATGGTCTGGCAGCAGCAGTGTGTCATTTTTACAATTCAGGAAAGGTGATTGGTGGAAAAAATTATACCGGTTGGGCCAGTTTTGTGAAGCAAAATCCTTCAAAAATTAAATAGGTTTTTTTAAAGAGCATCAACGAATCTTTAGAAACAAAATACAGTTCCATTTATTGAAAGATAGTGGAGCGATGGAAATTGATGATTTTAATGATTTATTTGCACAAGCAGAACTTATAAGTCCTATTCTTTTTTCAATTTTAAGAACAACAAGAATTAATAAGTAAATAATTATTGGTTATTCGATCCCTAATATCCAATCTCTGATAATTGAAAATTGATCACTGATTTTGGCTGGAATTTACATACATATCCCGTTTTGCAAGCAAGCTTGTTTTTATTGCGACTTTCATTTTTCTACCTCCCTAAAAAAGAAAGAGGAGTTGATTGCTTGTTTGGTCAAAGAAATTGAGCTCAGAAAAGAAGAGTTGAACAACGAAATAGTTGAAACAATTTATTTTGGCGGTGGTACCCCAAGTATGTTATCTGCCAAAGAGATTTCCCGTTTGATTGCTGCGATCTATGAACACCATGCCGTTGTAGCTTTCCCTGAAATTACCCTAGAGGCCAATCCAGACGATTTGTCCGAAGAAAAAATTAAAGCACTCTCTCATACGCCCATCAATCGATTAAGCATTGGCGTGCAATCTTTTTGTGAGAAAGATTTAGCCCTCATGAACCGCGCACATTCCGCTTCGGAAGCCCATACATCATTAGAAATTGCCACCCGCTATTTTGAGAATATTTCGATTGATTTAATTTATGGAATTCCAGGATTGACTCACGAAGAATGGCAACAAAATATACAAACGGCATTGCGTTTTAATATTCGCCATATTTCAAGTTATGCCCTAACAGTAGAGCCGAAAACAGCATTAGAAACACTTATTAAAAAAGGGAAAATTGAAAAGGTAGATGACGATTTGGCGCAGGCACAATTTGAGATCTTAAGAGACGCACTAGAAAAGGCGGATTTTGTGCATTATGAATTGTCTAATTTTGGAAAACAAAACCATTTCAGTAAAAATAATACGGCCTATTGGTTGGGGAAATCGTATCTCGGAATAGGGCCGTCTGCACATTCTTTTGATGGAAGGCAACGCAGTTGGAATGTTCGAAATAATTCAAAATACATCAAACAAATTGCCTTGAATACGCTACCCATTGAGAGGGAGATCTTGAGTGTAACCGACCGGTACAATGAATATGTGATGACGGGATTACGAACGATTTGGGGCGTTTCTTTGGAGAAAATTAAAACTGATTTTGGTAACAAATACATATCCCACATAAACAAGGAATCAGAAAAATACATTCAGCAAAAACTCTTGTATGTAGAAGGAAATACGCTAAAAACCTCGAAAAAAGGGGCGTTTTTAATAGACGGTATCGCTGCCCATTTATTTTTTCTGAATGCGCATTAGACAAGTTTCAGGTTCTTGAAATTCTAGTTTTAAAAACCTATATTTGAGTCAATAAGTACCCTTTACAAAAAATAAAGCACTCTATTCATGAAAGCAATTATAGAATACAATTCACGAAAAATAGCCATAGATGTAGCTAGATTCATAGGTGTTT
>Ga0206677_10000118_pt1 | contig 67157 bp, 102 predicted proteins | sample M130m12015metaG_FD_155475 | JGI IMG/M metagenome (GOLD analysis project Ga0206677, IMG submission 155475) | Ammonia-oxidizing marine archaeal communities from Monterey Bay, California, United States - M1 30m 12015 | ecosystem: Environmental > Aquatic > Marine > Intertidal zone | place: USA... | reverse complement strand
TTCATGTACGGCAACAAATTTATCAACAAAGTCTGGATGAATTGTTACTTTTTTCGAGTTGCCATCCCATTGTCCTTGAGCACTAATATTGTCATCTACAACAATATCAAAATCTTTTAAAAATGGATATGCTTTATAAAGTTCTTTGTGATCAATCAAATCTTTAAACTTGTAATTTTTCCCAACTTTAATATCAATGTCTTTTATTTTAAGTTTGTTGTCAGGTATTTCTTGTCGCCAATCACCATTAGGATTTCTAAATGTTCCTGTTTCCCACCAAATTTCATCTCTATTGTAACCTTCTTTTTCCATTTTTCTAGCAAGTTTTTCTTTTTTGAAATCATACGTTTTAGATTTTCTACCAATAAAAGTTGCTAGCTTATCATCACCTGGTCGTTTCCCATCTGATGTATTGAGTTTAGGATTTTTAAGTTCAAATAATTTATTAGTATTAAATGTTTTTAAATTTGTAATTTCGGTTATTTTCATTTCTTTTTACCTGACTTCATATTAGCACACCAATGATACATTTTTGCTTTCTCACCGCTTGCCTTTTTAGCTTTAGCTCTTAGTTCTGTTACGCTACCGTTACAACTTGCACCTGACTTTTTTACTCTGCCTGGTCTGCTTTTGCCTTTTACTTTGCCGTCTTTAAAGTTTTCTTCTACATTAGTCTGTGGGTAACGTATCATTGTCTCTCTAAAGCGAAAGTCTTTGTTGCGACCTTTGTTTGGTACAAAACCAAAACGCTTATAGAACTTAATTAGTCTATTCTTGTTTCCACCAAATGCATCATCTGGTGTTAGTGCGATAATAGCACCTTCTCTATCCATTCTGTCAACAATGTCTTGCATTGCTTTTGTGCCTTGACCAGCATTACGCTCATCACCCGATACTTCAATCTTAGATAACACATAACCTTTTTTAGCATCGCCGTGTAATGATACTTCAACTTCTTCGCCTACATAGGCTTTAACTGTTTTAATACCTTGTGCTTTATATGCTTGAAGTCTGTGGTTACCATCTAATAGATATCCATTGTTGCCTATTACCATAGGTGGAAATTGAGATGTGTCTGCTTGTTTATATTTTTCAATATTGTCTTGACTCATTCCATCGCTTTTTACTGCGGTTGGAATCTGGTCGACTTGTATATCTTTGAGTGTAAACCCTTTATGAGATAGAACAAACTTTGACCAGTCTGAGTTTGGATCCATTGCACCTGTATGTGTGCCTTGCATTTCCTTTGACAGTTTGTTCAGCATTTGTTGTGCTGTTAGACTTCCGTCTGATATGTTCTCAATAATCTCCCTAATGAACATGGAATTACCACGCTCTGCATGACCAGTAACGTGCCTTATGTCTTGGACCTGGGCTATCACAATTATGTCTTGCTCTGAAGCTCTTACGTCTGGCTGGATTGCTTTTTTTAATACGCATTGTTTTACGTTTTGCACTTGTGCCGCCATGACCAAAGTTTACTTTAACTACGTTTCCTTTTGGATTTTTAACGTATACTTTGAACTTCTTAACATCGCCACGCATTGGTTTACCAAGTTTAACTTTACGTCCTTGGTATTCTGCTTCATCTAACGCTAAGTGTGCATCAATGCCAGCAGTTGATTTCATACCCCAATGTGCTGCCGCTTTCTTGGCTGCACCATATGATGAATCAGCATGACATTCATGCTTGCCTTTTTTAGCATGTACACAAATGTATGGCTTTTCTTCTGCTTCATCCAATGTTTTACTAATATTTTCTACTGCTGTTGCTGTAGCTACTGCACGTTGAAATGCATTATCTTGGCCATATGCACTTGTATCATCATAATTAAAACCACTACGTTTCTTTTTAGCAGGTGCTTTTTTAGTATTTGGTACATCTTTACCACGTAATTTATTAATACCTGCTTTAGCCGCTTTAAAACCTTTAGCAGCTAATTTAGCTGCGCCGCCGCCTACAGCGGTTATTGCCGCATCTGTACCAATTTGTTTAGCTAATTGTGCTTTACTAATATCGCCTCTATCATATGCTTTTTTTGCTTGATATGCATCATAAGCACTCCATGCCGCACCGCCTGCCGCAATAGCTGCTGGTATAAGCGGAACTAATTCTGTAATATAGTCGTTACCTTGGTCGTCAAACCAAACAGTCATTTCACCGTCTTCGTCTATATCTTGAAATATTCCTTCTACAACCATGTCGCCGAGTTCGATTTCTATGATATCACCCTTCTCTGGTGTATCATTTTCAAATAAATCATTAAGTCTCATAAGAAAATCCTCCGTTAGTTATATTTATACTAATTGGAGTTTAAATCTCTTCTATCTCTTCTCTTTCAGGAGGGGCAGTCATTTCTTCCATTAGATCCTCAATTTTAATATTGTACTGCTCAATATATCTAATTGCATCAGCAGGCTTTTTAACTACTCCTGTACGTATTAAATAGTTACAAGCGACAATAAAATCATACTTTGATGCGCCTGAGGCATTAATTACTTCTTGTGGGTGTTTGGCTCCCATGTCTTTCTCCTATGTTTGAGTTGTAAACTTATACATTCTTAAGTCTCATAAGTGTATCAGTCTTTTTTACATTTTGTTTTTTTTCTAAAAAAACTTCGATAATTTCTTTATAGTCTTGCTTACGATTAGAACCAATACGTTCATATACTACATCTAGATAATCAAAGAATGATCTTTCGCGTATACAATTAGATTCGGGATAACTATTTACAATATCTAGAGCCTGTTCAATATATAATTTATAGTGTTTGGGTAGTATTGCAATATCCATTTCTTTTGGTTGCATTATTATTCCGCCAGTAATAGAAAACTCAACTGTGTAAGGTTTCATTGTTTCATATATCCATTTTACATACAGCGGAAAAGTCGGTACAGCTACATTAGACAAAGTAGTCCCAAAGTGTATATGTTCAATATTTTCAGTTGATGCATATGTTTTAACATTTTCTTCAAATCTATTCCAGTCTAATCCATATCTTATAAGTTGGCTGTCTTCCTTATAACTTTCATTACTAATTGTAATAGACCAACGGGCTGTTGAATTTTCTATAGCATTTATTAATTTTTTTAAAAGGTAAGGTTTACTATTACCATTTGTAATTACATCTATTGTAACTTTACTAGTGTCTAATGTTCCAATATACTCAATTAGTTCGTAAAATAATTTACTAGCCGTGGGTTCTCCTCCAGAAAAAGTAAGTTGTAATATTTCTTCTGATGCCTCTATTGTACTTTTTAGCCAATGTTTAAATGCTTCAATTTGCTCTTTGCTTGTACGGTCAACTATTTTAATTCCTTCTTCTTTTGCTATACTACTACTTTGTTCAGCAGCACAATATAAGCAACTCAAGTCACAAGTATTATCTAATTCTATTTCTATAGTTTCAATCTGAGGAACATCTGCTTTGACATTATCAAAATTTTCCCATTTGTTCCAATAATTGATATAGCTTTTGCGTCCTTGATTAACTTCATTCCAACATTCCTTACAGTCTTGATGCTGTTTTCCGTCTAGCGTATCTTGTCTTCTTTTTTGAATTAATTCACTATTACTAAAAAAATCTGATGTCAACTTGGTTGGAATATCATAGTAAACTGATTTACAACAATGTCCAAGTGTACCTGATTTAAAATCTATATTTACATCTGTCCAGCTTTTAGAACAGGCTGTAGTATTATTCATTGCCTATCTCCAAATTATGTGTTAAACCTAAAAGTTTATCAGTCTTTTTGTATTCTTGCTTTTCTTTCAAAAACTCTTGTATTATGTCTATATAATTTTCTTTATAGCCACTGCCAATTCTTTTACGTATGGTTTCCAAAAACTCTAAAGTGCCGCTTTGATTGTGTTGAGACAACGAGTATTGTTTGATTATTTGTACTGTTTGGTCTATATTCTTTTTAAATGATGTGGGTAATATTTTTACATCTAGATCTTTAGGGGTACTTACAGCCGTTCCTGATATAGAAAAAGGCTTATTGTATTCTGACATTACATCATGTATCCATTGAACATATTTTGGAAATGTTGGTAGTGCAACATTATTCATTGCAACATCAAAAAGTATTTTTTCTACTTTTGGATGCTGTGCATAGGTACGCAAGTTAGACTCAAATCTTTCCCAATCTAATCCATATCTAATTAAACTACTATCCTGGTTATAGCTTTCGTTGCTAATATGGATGGCCCATTCGCTTTTAGATCTATCCATAGCATCAATAAATTTTTTAAATAAGAAATCTTTTGTATTGCCGTTGGTGGTTACTTGTATTTCTCCTCGCATATTTTCAAGCGATGCAATGTGATTAATCATATCATAAAATAATTTACTAGCTGTAGGTTCACCGCCCAAGAATGCAATATCGATCTTTGTTTGTGAATTATTGACAGTGTCAGTCAGCCATTGTTTATAAACTTCAAGATCTTTTTCTGTAAACTTGTTTACAACTTTTACGCCTTCCTCTTGTGCAATCTTACTACTATGATCAGGGTGACAGTATAAGCAACTTAAATCACATATATTATCTAATTCCATTTCTATATAATTTACTTGAGGTACATCTGGTTTAGCAGATCCAAAATCGTCCCACTCATTCATCCAGTCTTTAAAAGGTGTATTTCCACTTTCTATATCGTCCCAACACATTACACAATCAGAATGTTGGATATTATTTAAAGTATCTTGCCTACGTTGCTGTATAAGTTCACTATTACTAAAAAATATAGGTGTAATATCATCAGGCATATCATGATAGACGGATGCACAGCAATGTCCTAGCTTACGGTTTTTAAAGTTAATGTTTACATCTGTCCAGCTTTTGGAGCATGCAGTTCTGTTTTTCATACGCCTTCTTCTTCAAAGGGTATGCTCGCTAAGTTTTTATGTTTTGCTTCTACCATGATATCAAAATCCTTACGGAAGCTACCAGCCCACTTATTACAAGCATCATTCCACATGTAATCGCTATGAGCTCGTAATTTAGCTTTTTTAAATCCTTGTTCCAGTAACACTTGAAAATCTGGCCGTTGGTCTCTTGGATGACCATCCAACAAGTCTTCGCGACTGACGCTATAGTGCATAGTAGGACGTACACCACGCCAACTGTCAATAATACGTTTAATACGATCGTCATTTCGATCAATGTACTCTCCTCCACTATGACACCAGTGATGATGTATATCTATTACTAGCGCCACATCTTTAGCCAATTCGAGGCTGGCATCAATTCCCCAGGAGTTTTCGTCATTTTCAATAGTGATACAGTTTCGTGCTTCTGTAGACAGTCTTGGAAGGACGGCTTTGATACCGGCTGGACCTTGTCTGCCTGAGATGTGGACGTTACACTTGAAGTCTTGCCACTTCTGACCGTAACCCATCCACCTGATGATATCCGCATGATACTCAAACTCCTCTATACTTCTATTTACTATATTTTCATTATCTGACGCCAAAACAGTAAATTGGCCAGGGTGCATGCTTACACGCACATCTAATTGCTTTGCAAGTTCGCCTACTTGTGACCAGCCTTTGGCTGCTGCATCACGTACATCGCTTTGTTTGTAAAACCAAGACCAGTCATCGTGTGTATAAGCAGGCATCATATTACTGCCTAGCCGTACCATACGTTGGCCTTCTGGCAAGTTACCAACATATTCAATAAGACGATATGCATTTTGCCAGTTAGTATCCAAACAAAACCACAGTTTATCTTCTGCCACTGATTGCTTTTGATTGTTAAGCCATGTAATAGTTGTACTACGCTCGCTATATTGGCCCTGTACTTCTTTAAGTATTTTTGGCTTTTGCGTCTGGTCTGGGTGCATGTACTTGCATGCAAATCCTACACGCTGTAAGTCTTGATTAAACATATGATTGCAATAAATTGGTAGTTTGTTTTGCACTAAAGGTATGTGTAAATTTACTAGGGAAGTTTGCACGGATTGCTTGCTGTTGCTTGCGTGTATAAGGCACAGCGGTAAACGCATCTGAGCCGAATACTTGCTGTGCAAGTTGGTACTGCGATGCTGTAATTTTTTGTGCAAAGTTGAAAATAGTTAAGCCGGGTTCTGTGACTAGATAATTCATAAGTGTCTCCTAACAATGTATATTATTACTATATAGGTTTAAAAATATATTGTCAAGTTAATTCAGGTTGCTTAACCAATTTAATATCTCTTTTTTATCAAATTCTGGTTGTCTTCTGTGAGTTTCCGGCAAACTGTCCCATTCTTTTAATGCAGGGTGTGATTTTTTTGTTTCACTAAAGTAAAGCCCGTAGTGCCAACCTTCTCTCATCATTGCATGAACCCATCTATTGTGATGCCATTTGCCCATATCCTGTGACGCTCTTTCTAATAAAGACTCTTCTATATCTATTTCATATGGATCAGCTTCATTGTATAGATTACTAATTTCAATATCAAAATCTTCTGGAAATACTGTTTCCCATCCTTGTAATATTATACCAGCCTCTTCAGGAGTCAAATCCCTAGTAAGAGGCACAGTATAACAATGCAAAAATTCTTCATTTTGTCTAACACCATACTCCATTGCTATTTGGCTATCACCGCTTGAATAGTTATATATTAACCCATCAGGAGATAATAAGTCCACTACTTCGTACCATGCAATAGCATGTTGTTGCTCTAAAGGCATATCTGTTTTTAACATAATATGATGTTGATACATTAGTAACCTTCTTCGTCTTCATATCTACTAGATGTTCCTCTAGCATCTGATTGTGTGCTTACAACGATATTTTTATCGCTACTACCACTATTTACATAAAGTCCAAACCATGCTGCACCAGCACCTGTTACTACACTAACTAGGCCAGCTTGTGCCATGTTTGGATCTGTTAATGTCATAAACCATTCTACAACATTATAAAACATATATATGTAAACAATAATAAACAGTCTTGGAAAAATACGTAGTTTATCAAACCAATATGGAAATGCTTCCCAACGACTTACTTTACCATCATTATTTAGATCTGGTTGTGTCATCTTATACTCCTTACAGTCTACATGTATATTTATGCTTTAGTCAAGAAAAAACCTGCTAGTAAACTAACAGGTTAATTCATTTGTATTTTAAAAACTTAGTATGCGAAATCTGCTACTGAAAAGTCGCCACCTAGTGCTGTGTCCATGTCCGCTGCTGTCCATGAACCGTTGTTTTCAACTGCTACACGTACATCGTTGCCGTCAATTGCGCCAACTAGGATAGGTGTTGCTTTTGATGCTACTGTTTTGTAGATTGTTTCTAGGTCTGCTTCTGCCATACCTGTTTTTGTGATTGTGAAGTGCGTTACTGAAGCCGTTACAAACTGGCCTGCTGCGTATACGTCATTTACTTTAGTTGTCATTTAATATTTCTCCTAAATATTGATTTCTGTGTAGCTTTGCTACTACTTTTATTTATCTAATTACTTCAATAATTTCAACAAAAATCGTCCAATCTACAGTATTATTTGCTGTTCCTTGTACATTTATTTTCAATGAATTATTGGTAGCATTTGCAACAATACTTCCTGTCCAAGAAGTGCCACTATCTGCTGTAATTATTGTATTATTATTACCTATTAATGTTATATTTCCACCAGTTCTACTAATGATACCGCTAACTACAAAACTTGTATGATCTGTACCACTAGTTGCTACATATGTAACACTAAATTTTGCTGTAGTATTATCCTCAATAGCAATTGGAGTACCGCCCTCTAATAATGCTTCTACTTCTGTGGCATCTGTAGTCTGTATAGCAATAACAAGGTCTCTCTTATTAGCAACATGACTTACAATACTAGTCTTTTGATTTACTGTTGCTTGATATTCTATGTCGTCTGTATAAAATCTGTCACCTGTAATTGTAGGTTCAGCCCAACGGTTATCTACATATGCCTCTGTTGATAATCCAGCTATACTAGGAATATATGGTTTATTATTTAAATCGTCATAATTACCACTGAACAGTGATGGACGATTTGTTAAATCTGAATAGTCTCCACTAAACCCAATTCCCAAATCTGCAAAATCAATAGTTGCTACTACTTGATCAGGATCTGCTTCTGTCTCTATAAGACTTAAACTACTACCATTACTCGTAAGAGTATACTCTTTACGTGTTGGGACATTCGTAAGATCTAAATAACTCCCACTAAACAGTTGTGGTCTATTAGCTAAATCAAAGTAGTTACCACTAAAGTGGTTGCCACGCTCTACTAGCTTTTGTTCTACAAATTGCTCAGTTGCATATCCATCTAAGTTAATTTCACCATCTGTTAATGCTGTGGCTACTGTTGCTGATACATATGATTGTGTAGCAAAAATACTACCAAAGTCATTGCTTTCCCAAAGTGAAGTTACTGGATTATATTCTAGTAGATAATGCTCACTAGCATTTGCTGATTGAGGCAAAGACCCAACTGCAACGTCACTTAGATCATCTAGGTTAGCTATACCACCAATGCTTGCTGCAGCAACTTGTTGATTTACAAATGTCTCAGTAGCATAGCCTGTTAAGTCTACACTACCACTGCCACCGCCGCCACCTAGTAGCCCATTAGTATCTGTTAGATCAGATACGTCTAAGTTTCCTAATTCTGTTGCTAGTTCTGTGTCAGTAACATATGTACTTAAATCTACACCGCCACCCAATGATGCTTGTGCTATCTGTGTTTGTACATATGTTTCTGATGCTAATCCAGTTACATCTGGAATAAGTGCATCTACTTGTGTTTTTGTGTAATAATCTGATAGGTCTACATTTCCCCCACTCACACCTGCAATTGCTGTGGCAAGTTCGGTGTCAGTGACATAATTACTTAAATCTACAGTGCCGCCTGTTACTGCACTTGCAATTTTACTATCAATTTCTGTCTCAGTGATAAATTCACTTAAATTTGGCTTATTACTTAAATCATTATAGTTACCTGTAAATCTTTCCAACAGGTTAGTGGTGTCTGTTAGTTGACTTACATCGCTTGGTATCGTTGGTTTGTTTAATAAATTATTATAATCAAGATCAATACCACTACTAATACTACTATTAATTAAATTGAGTATTTGTGATTCTGTTCTAAAATCTGAAAGATCAGTACTTGTTATATAATCGTTTAAAACTGGAAGGTTAGCTAAACTATTATAGTCGCCATTGAAAACACTTGCTGCATCTGCAGGAGTATAACCGAGTGCATTTAAAATATGTGACATAGTAATAGTAGTAATAAAACCACTATCATTAGTTAAGTCACTTGTCTTATCTGGTATCTCTGGTTTGTTTATTAGTAGGTTATAATTACCATCAAACAGTTGTGGCTTGTTTGTTAAACTATTATAGTTACCATCAAATATTGTAGGCTTATTTGTTAGATCATTATAATCGCCTGAGAACGCATTTGATAATGCAATTGCATCATCTACATATGTTTCAGAAGCAAGTCCACTAACATCTGGTATTGTTGGCTTGTTTGATAAACTATTATAATCTCCGTCAAATATTGTAGGCTTATTTGTTAGTGCATTATAATCTCTATTAAAAATTAAATTATCATTATCAGTTAAGTCTTTAACATCTGCAGGTACTGTTGGCGCTCCAACTAAAGAAGAATACTGTCCATTAAATAAACTTGGCTTATTGGACAAGTCATCATAATCACCACTAAAGGCATTTGGTAGATTAGAAATTGCAGTGTTAAGTTCAACTGTTGTGACATAGCCTTGCAAATCAATATCAACATCGCCATCTAAACTAGCAATTTGTTGATCTACATATTGTTTTGTTGTATAATCAGAATCATTTGTTAACTGGCTAATGTTTGTTACAGTGTTGAGTAAGTTATTACTATCAGTTAAATTACTTACATCAGATGGAATAATAGGCTTATTTTTTAAATCATTATAGTTTCCACTGAAGTGTGGGCCAGTTGCCATATCGTGGGGTACAGATCCGCCACTTAGCAACAATGTTTCTGTACTGCTCATTTTTTGGAATAATTTATTTCCTGTGTTAACTGACGGTTGTGCAGTTAACATTCTATCAACATTATCCCAATAATAAATGGTACCTAAGTCTCCTGGAAGTTCCATATAAGTCTTGGTACCAAACAAGCGTACACTAAAAGTATCGTCATCTTGCTTTACAACAACACCAGTAGGCTCTGTCTCATCAGGTTGCCATCCTGTAGGTGTGAGTGACAATGTTTCACCTACAAGAAAACCATGAGCATCTTGTTCTACTGTTACGTTTTTGTCTTTACTTGCAAAATTAAATCTTGAAAGAATTTGTATTGCAAATTCCTGTGTAAGGCCACCTGGCAATACATCTGGCAAAGGAAATAGATATGGTTTACCTTCTCTTAACTCAAAAAGGATACCATCGTCTTTATCTATAGCACTCTCACCAAATTGTGTGGCATCACTTGCACTGTTTAATTGATCTTCATCTACTAGTACACAGTCTATCCTAGTAGGCCCAGTATTTTGTATTGAGTGTATTTTTAAAACTCTACCTTGGCTTGTAGTTGCAATATAATCACCAACATTAATATCTCGTGCATCATACTGGCCTTTTATCATTCCAGTAGTGCCGCTATGTAATTGGGCAGTTACATCAATACTTGCATTATATGTATAGACAAAACCATGCTTCACATCTAGAGGATCTAGTTGTGTTAGTCTTACTGACAACAGTTTAGGAGAGTCTATGACAATTCCCATATTACATTACCACATTTATTAATGCATGTCCGTTCGCATCAGCACCTGTAGCTGCTGTATTAACTTTAATTGTAAACACCGTTGTAAGTGTCTCAGGTGTTGTCTTAACAATATATGTAGCTGTAGGAAATCTCATACGATATTCATTTGTCTGCGCATCATATCCCATGTATACAACACTTTTGACACTGCGACCAAATCCGTGTACAAATGTTATATCTGTACCGTTTACTGTAGCTGTAACGCCTGCTGGTAAATTATCAATTGTTGTTGGCTCACCATTACTATCAAAATTAATTTGAGATGTCCAAGATGAACTATTTGATAGTGCTGCACCATCTAATTCTAATGTAATATCATTTGCTGTTTCGTTTGCAGTAATACCTGATCCAGTTTTAATAGTTTTGAACTCTAATCTGTTATTGGCAAACTGTTTAAAAATTTTATTTCCGTCACTTACTAAGTTGACAGCATCTGTAACAACTGGTTGGCTCGAGCTACCATTGTTAAGTAAATATGTGTTTGTAGTTCCTTGCGGAATATCATCTGTAGTCAGATTTTCTAGCTTATGTATTAATAAACTAATATTTGATTCTGTTGTATCAATTCTACGTTCTGTCTTTGCACCTAAAAATACATATTGTTCTGCTTGAACTTCTGATAACGAATTTACTTCAACAAGGTTTCCCGCAACCTCATCGTATACATAAATCTTATCATGTTCTAATTTAAAGTCTGCATTTGCGCCTGATTTGATACGTGTCACTCTTGTATTTGGCATTAAATGTCTCCTAGTGTAATAATTTCAATAATATCATCTTCTAGAATAAAACCTGATTGGAAAATAATTTTATTATTTTCTACAATATATTCTTGTTGATGTATTTTAACTCTGTTTACAAATACTTCTAGGAAATACTCTAATATTGGTAACAGGTTATTTTGTTGATCTAAAAATTCATAATTCCCTTGATTTGCTACGCCTGATACTCTTTTACTATGAACTAGTTTAACATCTGTTTCATTTGTAATTGTATCAATGTGCAATTCATCTTCTTCTGTTACATCATAGAACACAATGCTATTGGCATCTGTAAATGTATATTCTGCAGGGTTTACTCTGCGTCCATTACGATATACAATTGTGTAGTTTTCATTTAGTTCTATAAATTCATTATTGTGTATTTTTCTAAACTGGTATTCGTGGCCTGGCCCTGGGCCTGCTAGTACTACTTGGCTGCTTTTTAGCTCCCCAGTAAATCCATCTGGACCTCCTAGTTTTGAAGCAATACTTGCATTTACGCTAATTACGAGAGAATCACCATCGTTACTTGGCTGTATGTCAATTAAGTTTCCTGATTTAAGTGTACGTAATTCAATATCATTACCATTTACACCATCACCATTAAGTATGGTTTGACCCTTTACATTACTTGTAATACCTGTAATGTATAGTTTGCCCGTAAGTTTGTCAGCGGCAACACTGTTGACGAACATTTTTTTACTGTCATCATATACAAGAATATCGCCTTCGCCAATTGAATTGTCTAGACGTATATCAGGTAAAGGTAGTGAACTAATCCCACCACTAAATGCTTTAATTGCCACGTTTTATCTCCTCGTTTGTGTATTTATTTAGATTAAAAGAACTGCCTTATCTAGTATACCATGCGTAATTGCATCATAAGAACCTGCTGCTAGGTAGTCTCTGTCTACTCTAACTCTAAGGTAAACAAAGTTTCCTTGGAAGGTAGTGCCTACTGTGGCAGTTTGATTTGTAAATTCTAGATATGAAGTTTCCTGGTCTAGTTCAATTATGAACCAGTCACTATCTGTAGGTGTTTCCATTAATGTAGCTTCTAAATAAATTTTTCCTGTAAAGTTGGAAACATGAAAGCTCATAGTTTGCAGTCCATCTGCATAACCATAATAACCGTCACCTTTGACACTTTCACTGGTGTATGATAATTCGTTTTGATTTGTTAAAACTATAACTGCGTTAGACATCTTTACCAACTTCCACTAATACATTACCGCCAGCAAGTTCTTTAATAACTTCCTCAAGCTGACTAATAACTTCAGAGCTTAGAAGCTCACCAGGAGTATCTGAGTCACGTATAAGTTTACTCACTTTGACAACCATAATAGTTTCATTTAGCTTTGCCATATTTCTCTCCTTTAATATAATAGTATTTATGCTATTTGGAGATTATATTTCACTTAATAAAACTACCTTGTCTATATCGAATAATAAATCTGATTGGTATCTTAATTTGTAAAGCATAATAGATGCTTCATCATTTGTATAGAATGTAGGTAAATTTACAGTTCTATTTGGTGCGGCAGTTACATGATATGGCCAAGAATTATTTTTTAGATAAGATATATCAAAACGTCCATTTGTATAAACTATTCTGCTATCAGTAAAGGTATCATGTATAACATCAGCTGCTTCCTGTAATATTTCATTACTAGGCATACTTCTTTTGTTACGTCTGTAAAGATAATTACTTATGGGCTTTACTCTAAATTTATATTTTTTATAAAACAAACTATCTCTGTACAGTACATTTTCATCAAACTTTAATAATTCCTGCCTTTGCTCTAAATTTTTAGGAGTACATATTTCCTTAATATAAATTTGATATTCTGGTCTATCAATTAAGTAGTTAATAAGTTTTTCACTATTTGTATATACTCTAAATTCAAAAGATCCCAACGCATGCGCCAACTGTCTAACTTTTTTATATTGGTTATCAAATAAATTAGGCAATGTAAGACGTTCTACATTTCCACCAAAATCATAAAAAGATAATCCTCCCAATGTAATCTTGGCGACATATTTACCATAATATCCCTTGTGTGATAAACGCCACGCAGGATGAGATGTAATATTTTTATCCATTTCTAATAAAAACTTCTTCCTTTGTTTTATCATAATCTACTCTAAGGGTGTATGCTTTAGGATGATCCAGCATAAACCTTGCCATTGGTAGTTTTACTCTTTGATTAATTAAACGTGCTAATGGCCTTGCTCCCATAGTAGGGTCAAATCCTTTATCTTTTAACATCTCTTTTAAATTAGAAGTCCATTCAATTGCTACATGTCTATCTTGTACATATGTTTCAATCTCTTTTAAGAACTTATCAATAATGTTTGGCATCTCTTGTTCACTTAAAGAGTTAAACTTAACTATGCCATCAAGTCTGTTTCTAAATTCTGGAGCAAAGAAATTATTAATTGCACTTTCTACTGCTCTGTGATTAAATGTTTCTTCATTAAATCCAATACTTTTAATAGTTGCATCCTTTGCACCAAGGTTACTTGTCATAACTATGATAGCATTTTTAGCACTTACAATTTTACCTGTACTTGATGTAATTGTTCCCTCATCTAACAAGGATAAAAGAACACTCATAAGATCTGGATGTGCTTTTTCTACTTCATCCATTAACAAGACACAATTTGGATTGTCCTCTAAATTACTAATAAGCAACCCGTCACCTGCCTTACCATCGCCATGTCCGACATAGCCTGGAGGAGAACCAATTAGTTTTGATACTGTATGACTTTCTTGATATTCTGCCATGTCATATCGAATAAGTTTCATCTTCATACTTTCTGACAGTCGTTTTGCAAGTTCTGTTTTACCTACACCAGTAGGACCAGTAAATAGATAGCTTGCAACAGGCTTTTGTGGATCTTTAAGTCCTGCAAGTGAAACTGTGATAGCGTCTGTTACTGTGTCGATTGCTTCCTGTTGGCCAAAAACTTTAGACATTAAGTGTTGCTTAACATTATCATACTTTGTACTTGAGCTTTGATCATCTTGTTTACCTAAGTGTTCTATAGGAATACCCACAAGGCTTGAAATCTCTTCTTTAATCATATCCTCAGTAATTAGACTTACCCGCATTTCTGCTGGCTGTATACGATTCTTAGCACACGCTCTATCAATAAGATCAAATGCTTTATCAGGCAGTTGCTTATTAAAAATATACTGGTTACTTAACTCTACAGCTAGACCTGATACACCTTCTTCAAAGTCAACATCATGGAAACTGCCATAAGTTTCTAAAGTTGCATTAAGTATTTCCTTTGCCTCTTCAACACTAGGCTCATTTACTGTAACTTTTGTAAACCTTCGTGCTAACGCACTTTCCTTTTCAATAATTTTCCTATATTCTTCGTCTGTTGTGGCACCAATAACTTTTAACTTACCACTACTTAATGCTGGCTTCAACATGTTACCTGCATCCATACTACCACTACTACTACCTGCACCAATTAATGTATGTATTTCGTCAATAAAAAGAATAATGTCTGGTGTACTTTCCAATGCTTCTGCTAATTGTTTCATACGCTCTTCGAAGTCACCTCTGTATTTTGTACCTGCAACTAATTTGCCCATGTCCAATTCATAAACAGTATCTCCCACAATTGTATCTGGTACTGATTCTTCTACTACTAGTTTCGCTAATCCTTGTACAATTGCAGTTTTTCCTACGCCACTAGGACCTGCAAGTATTACATTACTTTTCTTCTTACGTGCAAGTGTTTGTACAACTTCTGCCAGCTCATCACGTCTACCAATTACATCGTCAAAATCCTGACTTTCAGCATTTAGATCTTTACAAAAAGACTTGATAACATCTATATTATTTTTTTGTACTTTAGTTTGTTGCTGTTGTTGGGGGATAGTATTAGGTCCATATGATCCACTAATATGTTGCTTATAAAAATCCGTTGCTGTATCTGTTTCAGACTCTGACATCCATTTAATAACTTTTGTTTTACTCAGTCCCATTTGATCACAAAAATTTGCACTTATAGATTTATCTTCACTTAAAATACTTAACACCAGGTCTAGCTGATTAATTACACGTTTGCCCTGGAACAATGCTTGTGTAAGAGCTCTATTAAATACTCTCTCTAGCATTTGTGTTTTTCTAGGAGATGGTTCCTCAATAGGATTAGTGACAAGCTCTTTGCAATCATGTTCTAGAAACTGCACTAGAGCCACCTGTAGTCCTTCATGATCCGCCGCAATTTCCAAACACATATTTCTTATTTGCGGATCATCAAGCACCACTGCTGTCAAGTGCTCTATAGTCAAATAATCATGTTTAAATTTTTTAGCCAAATCTATAGCAGTAAGTAAAATTTGTTCAATATCAGTCATTTCTTAACCTTGTTATAAAACTTTCTAAGTTTTCTTCTGTTAGTATTGGTATGTTAACATCCACATGGATTACCAGATTACCACGTTTCTTTGTTTTTCTGTCATACAGTCCTTCATTAAGTACTGTAATTATATTTGTGTCTTTCATTATGTCCAATGGTATTTCAACTTCTATGTAATTGCCTGTTGGTCCAAGTATAATAAAAGGACGTCTCTTTAATAAATTGATAAAGTCTAACTTTTTATATGTAGCTAGATGAAGTCCACGTCTTGTATATTCTGGGTGGCTCAGTTCCTTTATGTTTATAATATATTTGTTCTTGCCGTCTCTGATATAAAATTTGTCATCTTTGAGGGCTCCTGGAGGTACACTTACATTAATATATACTTCTTCCCCATCAATGTCAACAGATATAATTTCATTTAGTCCATGTACTTGTTGATGAATACTAAGGCTTAAATTAACCATTTTTGTATCTGGAGCGTTTACAACAGGCACATGCTTTTTGTTCATTATAGCCTCGTATGCAGTACTAATTGATAGCCATTGCTTTATCGTACCGCCGCTGTCTGGATGATATCTTTTTGCAAGTGTTTTATAGGCAGACTTTATATCCTGCATACTTGCATTGGGTCGAATTTTTAATATGTCCCAAGGGTTATTATTGTTCTTTTTCATAGTATTGTTTATAGGCTGTTATTACTGCATTTTGCTGCTTTACAAGCTTCAATAAGTCAGTAACATTTAAAGTTAGTGCTTCGTAACCTTTTTCGTCTACAGCAAATACTACGATTTGTTTGTTTTCGTTCTTCAGTTCTTCAAAAACATCTTCTACATTATCAGGGGTTAGTACAATCCAGTTCAATGGACGTTGAGAGAATCTATCTACACTTGGAAGTTCCAAATTTGGTTTTTCCAATGGTGCTGATTTTATCGCTATAGATTGGGGTACACTAGAACAACTAGTTAGAACCATCATTGATAGCATTAACGCAAGTAATATACTTGGCTTGTGCATCTTCATCTCCTACTTCTGCTCCTGTTAATATTTCAAAGCATCTAAACAACTCTGTTGTACCTTTATTTAACACTTTTTCAATGTACTCAGGATCTTCAATTGCACGTTCTCCTACTGACATATCTCTACCGTCAGTACCTTGTCCAAATAATTTTTCTACATCCTCGACCTGTTTGCGAGCAGCTTCAAATTCTATTGTGAGTGTGTTAAATGCTTTTTGCATATTCTGCAAATCTTTTGCAAGTGCTTGGTTAGCTTCTGCTTGGATTGCAATAGCACCTTCCAGTTTTCCTTGATTTTCTGCATAGGTACGTAATGCTTTCTGTGTGTCCATATAATACCAATAAGCAACACCAGCAAACGCTGCGAAAGCTGCAAACATGATTAAATATACTTTAATTTTAGCAAACATTTACTTATACCTAAATACTATTCTTCCCTTTGTTAAATCATAGGGAGTCATTTCCAAATCTACTTTATCTCCTGAAAGGATTTTAATTTTATTTTTACGGATTTTACCGCTAACTATTCCTAATACAGTAACACCATTTTCTAGTTCTACTTTAAATGTAGCACCGGGCATACACTCTTTAATTATTCCTGTTACACTGATAGGTTCTTCTTTAGCCATACTGTATTTATATAAACTTTGGCACAATAAAGTTTTCTGAAAACAGACTATGTGAAGACAAATTTGGATGCCAATCATCAAGAAATTCTAAATTATTTTCTTTACACCAATCAACTAAACATTCGTCAATATAGTCTACCCCATACATATCAAATGCTTTTTTACATTTGGTCCAACGTTCAATAGTTTTTTTTGCAGATGCGCCTGGCCACCATCTATCTGTATCGTCAGCAAGAGCACCTGTCCATCCTCTAAACACAAAAACATTCACTCCTGCTGCTGATAACATACAAAGTTTACTTACTACTCTTGTTAGTAATATATCAGAGTCATGTGTCTGTCTTTGATTTGTCTTTAAATCGTAGTATTTGCCAGTCCATACTGTAGTTTTTTTACTACCAAAATAGCAATCATTTTTTTGCCAACGCCCGTCAGGTCCGCCTCCAACAGGCATCATATCTTTTGGATCTAAAGTTATATTATTTCTAGATAAAATATCATCACTATATATACCACCGGTTCTAGTAATTCCAGTAAGTTGGTATGCTATTGTGGTATTTTTTAAATCATTTGTTAACATATATTGATCAAGATAATCAAGTAACTGTTGGTTCCCACCTCCATTAAATGAGAATTGTATATGTTTATCCGGACATAAGTGTTCTTTAAGTTTTTTTGCCCATGACGTAGGTTGTCCGTTTAAATATGGAGTTAGACTACATCCAAGTGTTATTAAAGTTTTGGTCATTAATATTCGTTTAGGAATTTAATACGTTCTGAAATTTCTTGGGCTTGTTTATTATATGTTTTTACATAATCTAAACTACTATCTATAACTCTACTACTAAAATTTTCCTTACTCCAAGGAGTAGGTGTAGTGTTTTTATAACTAGTAAATTTAAAGTCACAACAATTGTTATCGACTCTTTCAACATCTTTAAGTATTTTTTCAATATTGAAAAAAAGTTTACTATCTCTGTCTAGTTCGACAAATACATTGTATTTTCCATTTTTGTTTGGTCCTTGGCTGATGTCTACATCTAAGAAATCATGTCCTGTTTCTAAAAACATACTTAAATCTTTAGCAGGGTCTTTATCCATTACCTCGAATGCAACCACAACAACATTTTCATCAGAACCAATTTTACTTTTAAATTGATCTATACTAATTGTGTCTGTGATAAGACTATTGAGATCGTTATTTTGTATTCCTTCATTCAGCATCTTGAATATTTTCCTCGTCTGTTAAACCTTGGTCATATGCTTTTGTTACTGCATCACTGTCTACATCTTGTCTCTCAACACCAACAGCTGCATCTGCATACCCGTCCATAAACTTACGTGGTAGTTCTATTGTTACTAACCATACTGGAGTTTCAACTCTCTTTGCACGTGCTTGGCCTGGTCTCATACCATCTGCACCGTCTCGAGTATCACTATCATCAGGAGTCATTAATTTTGCGGCACTTACTAAAATGTCTTTTGCATAGTAAACTTTGCAATTATTCTTAAGAAGTCTCTCTGCACCTTCAGGATCTGGCATAAGTTTTTGAGGGTACATAAGAGTTACTGTTACCCAATATCTATCTATATGTGGTCCTTCTACAATTTCGCCTTCTATCCAATTTTTGTAAGCATAGATGTTAAGATTGTCTAATACTCGCTCCATATCCATTAAAGTGTCCAATGCACTTTTTTTACTAATATTTTGTTTTAGAGTATCTAAAATATAATTTTGATCCATTTGACTTTTCCTTATAGTATTATTTATACATTTTATGTATGTGTAGTTAATAGCAGTTATTCTTTAGTAAATACATACGAGCAGGCAAACAGTCTAACAAGAATAACAACCTATGAATAGGAGTAAACATGGCTAAAAGAGCTCAAACAACAAAAAAACAAAGGCATCAACAAGAACAAAGCGATGTCATTTCAGTAAAAAATTATAAAAGACGTGATAAACACGTACAAATCATACCCAAAAGCATTGCTCAAGAAGAATATCTCGATCTTCTTGAAAACGATAACATCAACATTGCATTTGCAATGGGACCTGCAGGTACAGGTAAAACAATGCTAGGAGTTTTAGCGGCAATTAATGCACTAAAAACGGGACAATGTGATAAACTGGTTATAACAAGACCCGCAGTCAGCGTTGATGAACAACATGGTTTCCTGCCAGGAACTCTAGTAGAAAAAATGGCACCATGGACAAGACCAATATTTGATGTAATGGAGGAATATTGGTCACCACAGCAAATTGAATTTATGGTTGGTGACAATGTTATTGAAATTGCACCATTAGCCTACATGCGTGGACGTACATTTAAAAATGCGTGGATTATTGCAGATGAAATGCAAAACGCCACACCTAGTCAAATGAAAATGCTACTTACACGTATTGGTGAGAATAGTAAAATTGTTGTGACAGGAGACCTTGCACAACATGATAGAGGTTATGAGAACAATGGACTCAAGGACTTCTGTAATTTGCTAAAAAGTAAAAGAAGTAGCATGATTGGAGTCGTTGAATTCAGCAAGAGAGATGTCGAAAGACATCCTGCTGTAAGTGAAGTATTAGACATATACGGTGACGAAGATATTTAAAACAGTGACTTAAAGAGTTTGCCTGCTTAACTGTTAATAATGTGTTCGGCAATTGCCGCCCAATCGTCTAACCGAGTAATTCCATCTGCATGATCTTTATTATGTTCATGAGCAATGAGAATTGATGTCAAGCCATACTTGAGACCACACTCTGCGTTTTCTACTTTGTCTTCGATCCAATACAAACCAGTACCGTCATACTTGACAAGTTCCTCATCTTTATCAGCACCTGTATCCAAGCATACAACTTCATTAAAAACATTCTGTCCAAACAAGTTCTTTAGGTTACTAACCCGTAGCATTTGAGCTTTTTTGTCTAACGACAAACTTGTAATAGCAATGAATGTATAACCATGTTCTACAAGTTTTGCAACACCGCTACGTGCATCCCGCATTGCAGGAAGAAAGCCAACCCAGGCACTATCATTAAACTGTTTAACAAATGCTTTGCCTTCAGCTTTAGTGATTCCATAAAGTTCACCAATATCATATACACCAGGCTTTACGGCTGTCATACCTTGCTCTGTCATCCATTCTTGGAAAGCTAGTTCCCAATCAAGCACAACACCGTCACAGTCTGTGAGTATGACTTTGTCTTTTTTAGTAATATTTTTCATTTTTTAATCCTTATTATTTAACTTACTCTTATACTATAAAGCAAAGTGCATTGGTTGTCAAGCCTTTTTTTTTATATTTTTTAAGAAAGGTGAAACCCACAGCACGGTTAGTACACTGTGGGTTTCGGTGTAAGTTGCACAAACATAAGGGAGTCTAACCGTTGTACCTCTTTAAATTCCTAGTAATGGATCAAAGTGTCCAAAACCAAATCGTCTTTCATGGCAGAACCAACAATCTCCACAATGCTTAGTAAAGTCCATTGTAGTATGTTCACAACTACGAGTGATTGGAAATAATTCTTCTCGCATATTATAGTAGTCGTATATTTCAGCTACTGCCTTTTTATTAATTAATGTAAACGGTCTGTTAAACCTAAATACACCTGGTTCAAATTCTATCTCTTTAACAGGATAGCGATCAGCAAAATCTAAATCTCTTTCTGGTGGACGGTGCTCTACCATATCCTCATAGCCTTCTGGGGTATCTTCATATTCTTGAAGTTCTTCTACACTAGGATTGGCTGTTATGCCCATAAATTGTATAGTATGTTCATCTTCAAGTAATGGAAGATTCATTACCTCCATGTCTACATCGTAATGTTCACCACCCCTATTATCATTCTTTACATGTTCATAATTACCTAAACTATAATGACGTTCAACTACTTCCATAACTTTTTGAGCAAACTCAAATTGATAAGGTCTTCCTGCATGATTAGAACTTGTAATAATAAACTCAATATCCGGATTATATTCTGTTCTATATTTTGCAAGCATGAATAATAAAATTGCACTATCTGCTCCGCCTGATAACTTTACAAGTACCCTACGTTTTCCTTGAATATTAATTTCTACATCGCCTTGACTAGTAGGCACAAGCATGGATTGGTTCATTTTTTCTTAGCCTTTGGCTTTGCTTTCCTACGTCCCCATTGTCCAACTTGTAAGTCTTCTGTTCGTGCATTGGGGGCGCATTGTGTAATCTTACCACCATTAGCTAAGTATTCTTTTACAGCATCACTTATCTCTTTGGCTTCTAATTCTTCTTCTTCATTCTTTAGTTTTTTATTAATCATTTATTCCTCTTATGCTTTGTGTTTACTATATGAATATAGCACACCATGACATAGTATGTCAACATTTATTTTGAATATTTATACATAATTTTCTGCTTCATATTGAACAACCTGTACATAGCGGCCACCATTATATTTTTTTCGCCATATTTCAGCATAGCTTTCAGCTTCGTTTTCTGATTCAAACAACACAGGATCTAAATCCCAACAGTTGCCACCACCTATGCCACTATCTTGTGTAACATAGATCCAGTCATCTACTGAGAGATTTATTTTTACTGCATACTTTTTTTTCATTATCGTCTCATACTTGCAATATCTTTTGCATCTTCTTTTTTATCAGCAAAGATAGGTACCATGTTTGATTTGTGCATTGTAGCGATACCAAGTAACTGGCGTTCACCACTGTATGTGTTGCCTTCACGAGCAGGACCATGTCCGCATACTTTATCGCTTGTAGGCAAATTTGGACGGTTCTCTGCATAATCAGGAATATCTAATGTCTTGATATCACCACGTTTTGCTTTCCTTGCAGCTATTTGGTCAGGATGCACACCTTGTTTGCGTAACCATTTTTCATGTTCGGCTTGTGCTTTTGCTACTTTAGCATTAGGTTTTTTCTGTTTACGATTATATTTTGTTGTGGTCATATAAGGACCAACTAAATGCATAGTCATTGTGCCGCCTCCAAATTCTCTTCTACTTCTGAGTATATTTGTTTTAGTAGCGTTTGCAAGCATTTAGCCATTTTGAGTTGTTCTGGATTTAGACTAGCAATAAAATCTGAACATTCTTTTTGAGATTGTAATTCTTGCATATGCTCTAACATTACGATTTGCATATAAGTTAGACCATCTATTTCATATGTTTGCATTTTACGCTCCGTAGTAAATTGATTATCCTTACAGTTTAGCGTAAATTTTATTATTTGTCAATAGAAATTTCGTTTAGTCCAAATTCTCGGTCTAAGTATTTGTATTCTACCTTTACTGGATCCCATGCTTTTATATGTTCTATAACAGCGTTGGGGTCAAAAGGTCCACATGTATATACATCTAATTGTATTAATGCTGGATCTGGTTCGTTCCATACATGGCATGCCATGTGCGATGTTTCAATAACCACCGCACATGTTGGGCCTTTGTTGCCCTTTATTGTAGTGATGTCAGCACTAATAGGACCAGCAAGAATCTTCATGCCAATCTTATCTACTAATGTTTTCATCCACTCTTTGAGATCATGTTCATTAGGTGGATCATTTGCTTCAATTCGCAAAATGATATGCTTGTGAACTATCTCCATAGGTATAGCTTATTCTGATTTCCAGAATGTCCACAGACCGTATGCAATAGCTGCATATGCAGCCCATACCATTAGTCCTTGAAACATAAGTGCTATTACACCCATTGCAATAAGAGCTACGCCATCCCAAGATGTACGTTCTCCGCTTCTACTTTTTATCCAATTAAACATTTTATTCTCCCTTCGTATATGGCTCTGTATCTGTTGAGATTTTATGAGCCATTGATTGAATTTCGTTAATTAAATTGTCGACATGATCATCACGTTCTTGTGTTTTTACATATCCCCCGTATTTAATAGAATGTAGCTGTTGAGCCTTTTTATGCATGATTTCTACAAGATAAATCATATCTGATATTTTATGTAGCATAATAGTACCTAAAATTGCTTCAAAATGTACTCTGGATCAGTTACAGTATATGGGTCAGTATCACGCTCTGGATCATTATCAAATGCACATTTCATACGCCCTGGTTCTTCAAAGAATTGCATAATTAAACCATCATCTACAATCATAGCATAACGCCAACTACGGCATCCAAAACCACGAGCAGTAAAACATGATAGCATGTCTAATCCTTCTGTAAACTCTCCGTTTCCATCTGGCAGAACTTTAACATTTTCAAGTCCTTGATCTGCCGCCCATTTGTTCATAACAAATGAATCATTTACACTCACGCAATAGATATCGTCAATATCTTTGTCGTAAAATTCTTGTGCATTGTTTTCGAATCCAGGTAATTGATATGTACTGCACGTTGGTGTAAATGCACCTGGTAGTGAAAATACTACTACACGCTTACCAGCAAAATAGTCTGATGTAGTTTTATCTTCCCAACGGAAAGGATTATCTCCGCCAATAGATTCGTCTCTAACACGAATCCTAAAAGTACAATCTGGTACTTTTGTTCCTACTTTACTCATCTAGTTCTCCTTTTATTTGGTGGGACCGGTAGGACTCGAACCTACGGTCAACCCGTTATGAGCGGGGGGCTTTAACCAACTAAGCTACAGTCCCTATATTCTTGTTTACTCGTGTTCGCCGTTATTAGCACGGCCATTATATTTTCGTCCTGATTTTAATAGTGTGTTCAAGGACTCTGGATTGCGTTCCGCTTGACGGAAAGTTACCACTGTAATTGTAATTGCTGAAATCAACAACACATGAAATGTTGCACTAATACCAAAGGCCATAAAACTACCTACCATTAATGCAAAAATACCACTCCAAATAAAAAACAAACATTGAAAAATCATATGCCCTACCATAGGGTCTAAATTACGTAGTGGTGATTTTTCTACTGTCATTACACTGTCCCACATTTCACGTGGTATTTTAATTAATGACGAGATAGTTGTTGCCCAACCAATTGGCTTAGGTGTATTATTCATAATATTTTTACCTTTCTAAATTGTTATTTTGGTGCTCGCACCCGGACTCGAACCGGGACGCTATCACTAGCGAGAGATTTTAAGTCTCTTGTGTCTACCTATTCCACCATGCGAGCGAATTGGCCTTCACTATAGGATTCGAACCTATGACCTACTGCTTAGAAGGCAGTTGCTCTATCCAGCTGAGCTAAGTGAAGATTAAAGTTCTAACAACCTCCTAATTTGTTGTTCCAACTCTAGTATTCTTTCAGTTAGTACACTAACAGTTGTACGCAGATGTCCAGTATCATGTGGAGCAAATCTGCTTTTAAGTTCTTCAATCTCTTTGGTTAATACTTCGATATGATTAGTAAGAGCCATAACGTCAAGCTCTACAAATGCATCTATATCGTTTCGATCAATAACCATTAGGCAGTTGCTTCCGCTAGTTGTTTAACTTGGTACGGATGCACGCCACCGCTTGCATAGTATAATTTAAGGATAATTAAGTCTACGTCAGACTCGCTGAGGTATCCAATAACATCGTCACAGTATTTATCTTGATAATCATCATGGATACCTGGAAGTTTTGTCATAATACCTTGGCTATTAAAAATAGCAATTTCATACTTGCCTTGGCTGCCGCCATAGGCTCCTGGACCGTTGATTACACTGAGTGTATAATCACCACACTGGATAAGGGCTTGTTTGCCCGAATCCGTTTGTGATTTGTCCAACATTTCATAGTCTTTAAGACTGAGCATATTTAACTCCGTTGTTTAACTATATATAATGTACTTTATTTGTCAGGGGATGTCAAGCATTATTTGCTAAAAAATTTATCAGCCTCCTCACGTGCTTTCTTATCAACATGTTGATAATTTCCACGAACTCTTGTCGCTAGACTAATGTCTTCCAATACTTCTATTTTTTCAATAACCCTACTTAATGCCCTTTGAGCATCAGGTGTTTCTTTGGCTATTTGTTTGTTAATAATCTCTAAAACTTCTCTACTGGTAATCATTTTTCTGCTCCTCTAGTTTAATGATAGTAACACTTCTAACTTCTATTGTCAAGAATTTATATTAGTATGTAGCGTACTATTATAGACATAAACAACTATTATAAATAGTGATATGAAATATACAAAGTACCAACCAGAAGAAAATCCATTCATGTTCTTAGTCGCAGACATTACACACAAATGTAATATGACATGTAAAAATTGCTATATACCTAACAGAGATATTCCAGATATGGACTTTAATAAATTTGTAGAATTTATTGATCGTCTACCTAGAAGGACAATGATTAGGCTTATTGGAGCAGAACCAACAATGAACAAACAATTACCTGACTACATTCGTGCCTTAAAAGAACGTGGACATCGCCACGGACTACTAACTAACGGACTAAGATTTAGTCATCAGAGATATGTAGATATACTCAAAGAGGCTGGTCTAGACACAGTGTACATTAGTTTAAATGGTGTAGATAACGATGATTGGTATCAAGAGATTGATGAAATGCGTTGCAGTACCAAAAAATTAAAAGCTGTAGGAAACATTATCAATAGTGGTTTAAATATAGAGACTGGTACAATTATTGTTAAGGGTATTAATGAAGATGCTCCAGCTAGACTAAGTAAGTTATTATTTGAAACACATGATGTTAAAAATACACTTATAAGAATCAAAAATGTAGGACAAATTGGACGACATATGGATGAGGCAGTTAACTCATTTACTATGGATGAACTGATTAAAATATGTGCTGACGGTTTTGGTATTAGCGAAGATTTTATTCATGAATATAAAAAATCAGGACGCAATCCACTTAATCACGAACCAAATACTTGTGTTTTTCCGTTAGATGGAGTTGGCAAAACTATGCTACGTGGAGCATGGGTTAAAATTACTAATTGGATTGTTGATGAAGATGATATAGGCGGCATGCCAGACCCTGGTAGTATAAGACGTGGCCGTATTACAGAGGACTGGATGTGCGCTCCGTTCTTTGAAGATGTAAAAGCAAATGAATTCGGATATTAGGAGTTAAAATGGATATCGTAACACAAACAATAATTGACGTCATAAAAGATCTACAGGATGTAGAAATATCTTATGATGATGTACATGCAGGTAAACAAATAGCAGACTTTGGTCTAGACAGTATAGATAGTATAGAACTATTATTAGAGTTAGAAGATAGATTTGATGGCATGGACTTACCTGATTTTGATAATGCAGAGCTTGCTAATTTGAAAGAAGTATGGCAGTATCTTACAGATAATTTACCTAGCTAAATCATAACACCCAACTAATGCAAGTCTGGTTGCATCGCTTGTACTATATACAGCATGCGGCCAACTAGTATTCAAAAATACTACTTCCCCTATCTTAGGTATATAAGCATGTAGATCTTTTCTAGATTTTACTACAATTTCCTGTGAGCCTTGTATTACACAAGTAAATCGTTCTTTAACTGGGTCATCAATATGAAAGTCAATCATACCGTTTGGATTCATTATAGCTAATTTGAGATTATAAACATGACTACCCAGCACATCTTGTAAATTGTCTACAACAGATTGCATATTATATTTTGTAATATTAAAATCAATACTACTTGATGGGTTTGGTTGGCTTCCTTGCAGCAAATAGTGTGTAATTTTAAAATCACTATTCAATTGTATTCCACTTTCAGCTCTTAGATCTTTTGTAACACCACTTTCATCTCCCAGGTGTTCCATTGCAAATAAAGAGAATGCCTTAATTTTAGCAATTTGCCCATCCTCTATAAAGCCATAAGATTTAAAAGCAGGTAGATTACGTCTATTTTTCGCCAACTTGATTTTGTCCATATAAATATTTATATGCAAAAATTTCCAATACAATTTAGACTAGACGGAGAAGAAACTCCATACTGTAAAGAGCTACTGAGCAAAACTTGGTACTTAGATAATTTAGATGATGCTAGAAGATTATACGAAATAAGATGCCTACAGGCACTTATAGGCGTAGATACAGAATCATTTGCACACAAATATTTTATGCACAGTATAGACAAATTCGATGAACTAGCAAACTTAAAAGACTACTTTGATGAGAAAGAGTTTTACGAGAAACAACCAGATTTAAAACAATATTATAAAGGCGATGTCCTTTCAAAGGATAATAATAGCAATAAAACTATAGTTGTTTTAAGCCACAGAGGACATTGGGCATATAGCCTTTACAATAACACGAGTCTAGAAAATTATAGGCATCCTGAATATCATTATCTAACTAAAAATGAAGATTATAACTACATTAGTTTCTTTGAAGATGAAACTAGAAGTTATCCTAATCCAATATTAGAGCCAAGTAGCTTTTACAAAGGAGTTAATAATGGGGATTTAGATAGTTTACAAAAGATGGCAGATTTTGTTAAAGAAAAATATCCTGATACAGAATACTATGTAGTAAGCGATTGTAAGGCAGGACACAGTTCTTGTATACTTGCAGAATATTTAAGTGCCAAAAAGGTATTTGTGTCGTCGCCTGTGACTTTTTTAGACGCTGTAGAATTATGGGATTATTTAGAAATAGATGGATGTGTTAGTACAAAGTGTCTTATGGATATAAATTTTATAATGTATATAAGAGCTGTTCTTTATCAAGATAATTTTCTAACACACCAATGCAATATCAATTCAATTGCAAAATTTAATCCAGACATAGATTTTAATATCAATGGTGTTAGGGGAGACTTTTTAATTTCCTCACATATTAGAAATATTGATGAAACACTTCCAAATGTTCAATTAAATTTAGTGAGCAGTAATAAGTGGATACATAACAATCATCATATGTTAGGTTGGGTACGTAAACAAAATCTTATTGAGGATTACTTTTCAGAAAAATAGCGGAAGTTTCCTTCCGCTATAATTATTCTGTTTAGAAGCTGTAAGTTACACCAACTTTCACATCACCACGAGCTTCCGCTTCTAGGTCATATGAAACTGTACCATATAGTTCTAATGTGTCAGTTAGATCATACTCTGCACCTAAGTCAATAGTTGGTAGTACATCTAGTGTATCACTAATTACAAAACCATCATTGTATAGGTTTAGGATAGATGAAGCTGATAGCTCTAGCTGATCCTGAGTCCATGTTAATTCTGGTGTTACCTTCGCGGTAGTAATTGATTGGTCTACGTTACGTTCTGCATTTAGCTCTCCGCCAAGGTCAAATTGTCCCGCCATGGCTGTAGAAGCCATAAAAAAAGCCGCTAGGGCCGTTGTCGTTAGTCTCATTTTGAGTTCCTTCTTCTTCGTCGTTCATGTTGTCTTCGTAGCAACAAACTGCTCGTTGCCTCTAATTATTATTATTTTATCGAAAACTGGCACTTCTGTTACCAGGTAGTACCCACCCTTGCATACCTAAATTAGGCTGCTAATGCCATTGCTGGCGCATAATTGTTATTTGCAATTATAAAATTTAACCTATTACGCTGTTACCCGGTTAACTCCACTTCACTTTCACACCTGTCGATCCTAGTTCAGCCCCATCATAAAAACATTCAGCAAATGTGCTTATGGTGGAGCTGCTCGGTACTGCCCCGAGGTCCAGTATGTGTCCACGTTACTTCAACGTTAACATCATTATTTATAACATATATACATTTATGTGTCAAGAACTTTATTTAGAAGGAGTTAATTTTATATATGACTCATCTAATTCAATAGGAATACAATCTATCCCTTGGCCTTTATTTTTTACCAATATGTGTGCTTTGCTAAGTTCTTTACCACAGTCTTCTACTGTTAAATATGTTCCTACATGATAATATTGCATATCACCAGCAGGTGTTATTGCTAACCAAATTAATATCCACAACATGTTGCTATCTCCCCGTTGTTACTAGCCATATGATAAAGAACAATACTCCGCCGCCTATCAAAAAAGTTATAAGTCCTACAATCCAAGCCATAATAGTTTCTTGACGTTCAATTTTAGCATACTCTTGCTCTCTTCTTTGTTTACGCATCTTTGCTTCAATTGCAACAATTTCTTTCCATGCACTTGGACCATAAAATGTACTGATATAGTTGCGTAGTTCTTCACGCATTTCTTTTGCTTTTTGTTTATGTCCCCAGATTTCCAGAGCGTTTTGTTCTATTTGACTTGCTCCAAAAATCTTTTTAAACATTGGTGGATTTTCAGCCTTTGCATGTGCAAAGTCCAAATCACTCATGGCTGATGCAAATTGTCCTAAAGACTTGCCCATATCTGCGACTTCTTTGCCTGCATTAATAGCCTGCTTTACTGTATTAAATGCGGCAGTCGCCAGACCGATGGCGCTGATTGGATCTATCATTTTAAAACTCTCCTTATGTTTGTGCTTACACTAATATTTAAGTACACTTTTAAGGAGATTTAAACAGTGTTTAATTATACTCCAGTAGTAGTATTTTGTTTTGAAAAGTTGCCACGTCTAGCAATGTTAACAATGTGCGGCAAACCAACCAATATATTTCCTATATCTGTTCTTTGAAATACATCGTTCCATAATGAATGATCTCTCATATGATTATTTCCTGCATGATGATCTATACAACGTTCTAATAAAATAGGAAAGGGAGTTTTTTGTAGTTGCTCTAGTGCTTTACTGTTGTGCATAAAAAATATATCGTCAAATTCAATTATATTCATATTAGCATTCCATTTGACTTCACCCTGTGTTAGTGTAAATTTATCATCGTATGTTGTATGATCAAATATTCTTGTCATATATTGATCAAGTTTTTCATGCCATCTTTCACAAAGAAACTCTTTATCTTTGTTAACTAAATTATTGTCCCATCTCCATCTTATTATCCAATCATATTCATGTGGATCATCTATTAAATTATAACATTCAAAAGCAGACCAATGTTGTGAATATGATCTTACAGAATAATTTAGACCTTCTTCCACAAAGTCAGGATTGGTAATTCTTATCTCACCTTCCATTGTTCTAAAGCATCTATTCATAAAATCTTCTGCTACCCATTTTCTAACATCATCATGATCAATAACTTTAATTTTTTTATAATCAAATTTAGATCTATCTACAGGTCTGCAGCTTTTCCAATGTACGCCATATAAGTCAACATTATAATGCTTTAAATGTTCTAAAAATTCTTTTAGATCATCCCCCTCTGTATCTCTGTTCTGATTAAATGTACGTGTTTGTCCTGATATACATATTGCTATTTTCATTATATAAAACCTCCAAAAATATTTATACTTAAATAAATACTAACATGGAAACACAAGCAATTGCAGAAAATTTAGTAGTATCTGTGCAACCTATTATTATATTACTGGTTGCAGGGATTATTGGACTCTGGCTTAAAGACTTTATGACAAGTGTTGTGGCTAGTTTAAAATGGAAAATGAAGCCTGGATTTGAACCTGGAGACACTGTCTTTTTAGATGGAGAATCAGCAGTAATTATAAGCATAGGCTATAGAGAAACTGTATTTGAGATAGATAACGGTAGAGGAAAAGTTTGGCGTTATATAGAAAACACAAGAATTCCAACACACAGACTTGAACAAATAATAATAAAGAAAGAAAAATAAAATGATTGATATGCAAATGGCGCTACGTTGCTCTCGTTTAAGCGATTGGGCTTACGGAGACTTACAACAGTTTAAAGATAATTTAATAAAACATGGCTACATCTTAAAGAGCTTAAAGTTTTTTAGTAGAGGAGGTGCCCAAGCATATGGAATGGAAACCAAAACTGGTGAAATTGTTATTGTATTCAGAGGAACAGAGCCAACACAATTAAGTGATATAATTGCAGATTTGAAAGCATGGCCAAGTTTTAGTGAAACACGTGGTAAAGTACATGGTGGATTTAAAGACGAACTTAATAAAATTGAAGATTTAATTTTAGAATGGATGCCTAGCAAAAAAGATAAAACTGTTATTTGTACAGGACATAGCCTAGGTGCAGCAATGGCATCTATCTTTGCCGCTAGACTTCATAGCAGAGATATAGATGCAAAACTATATACTTTCGGAAGTCCTAGAGTTGGTGATAAAATTTGGGCAAAACAATTTGAAAATATTGATGCATATAGATTTGTTAATAATAATGATATAGTATGTCGAGTACCTACTGATTTTTATTATGAACACGTAGGAGAGGTACATTACTTCTCATATAGTGGCAAGGTAATGATAAATGTAGGAGCATGGGCTCGCTTTAAAGATAGAATTAAAAGTAGACTTAGATGTGTTGCTAAACTAGAATTATTTGATGCATTATATGACCATAACATGTCCAAATATACTGCTAGGGTTGATGAAAATAAATAATTTCATCTTCTGTTTGGCCTTGGCTCCAAGTACCTTCTAGACATTTAATTACACAGCCCTGCTTATGCTTAGACACTGTACTATCCAGTTGTTCTTGACTTCCTACTAGTTCAGCTCTAACAAGATCATAGCAAGGATTTTCTACCTTATCCAAGGCTAACATCATCATATGCTCTATACCATTGTATCTCCAGTTATACCCTATTCTTGAATCTTTGCCAAGTACAAAGCCATCATATCTTACTGCATCCCATAGCATAAATCTTACATTGCTTGGATCACTATCCAGCACTTCTTGATTTTCTGTACTTACTACATTATTTTTTTCATCAATCACCACTGCATGACCATCATACATTGTATTTTGTCCTTGCGATAGCTTAATAAAATCGTCATTATGTATTGTAAAATTTTCTATTTCTTCTCCTGATTTTAATCTATAGGAGACCTTTTCATCATTTACAATTATATTAACTCTTAACCCTCTACTAACAGGTTGTACTGCTGCAGGAAATTTATCATAATTATCCACAGTCCCCACTGTTGCATATCTAATAGGATAGGATGTAATTAGTCCTGGCCATACTTTGTTAATTGTACTAATTTCTAGTCCCAAAGTTTCTGCCATAGTTTGATTTAATAGTAATAGGAATACAGGTGCATCCATGTCATTCATATGCATAAATGCCATTCTACATGCAAACTCAGCTTCTTTTTTATCAAACTTTTTTGATATTATATCTTCTATTATATGCATAAACCTAGGGAGACCCATACCGAATTTTTTGCCCATGTGTTTAGGTTCAAACTCTTGCATGCCAAAATTTAACCAAGGATTATAAGCAATCTCGATTATTTTTTGTATACTAGATTCTTTTTGATATTTTTTAAGAATATCATATTTTGCTTGTTGTTTGTTAGACAGTTGTACATTAGTAACAAAGCTAGACAATAATGCTATTTTACTCATACTACTATTTATGTATGTACTTAATGATAAAAACTAGCACCTAGGTGCTAGTTTAAATTAGTTGGACTATATTGTTCTCCGTTATAACCTGGATAAGTATCATCTTCTACTCCAAAGTTACAACTTGCAACGATAAGCAAAAATACTACTGCTGCATATGTTGTGCGCTTGCTCCATAAAATAAAACCATCAAACGCTACTTCAGCTTGCTTTTGCGCATCTTTCTTTACTTTACTCAATTTCTATTTCCTCGTAGTGCAAAATACATTCCACCTACCCATAACAGTACATGTAGGTTATCATATAAAATAACATCCATAAAACTGTCAGGTTGGCCTACCCATATTACACCTGTCATAATACTACAAATTGTAATACCTGAAAATCTTGTTATCAAGTCTTGTAGTTCTTTTATTTTTTTAATAATTACTGCACCGCCCACAAGCAATCCAATACCTGCGCCTATTTCACCGTACACCACAAACCACCAAACAAGTGCTGGTAGTTCCATAGATGCCGCATCATCTGCACTGAATGGTAATTTGCTTAATCCTTGTTGAAGGAATACAATAGCTAAAGGTATTCTTAAAAGCCAATGGCTCATACAAAATTCTGGAATTCTATCTACTACGTTTTTAATTCTTAACATTTCTATTTCAAATCCTTTTTATTTGCCGCCCTTTTTCTTTGGGACTGGTTTTTTAAAGTATGTATGATCTGGATCTATCATTAGTAACTCGGATACATTTTGTGTTTGAACTCTGAAATCTCATCAGCTTTTTTATAATAGCCTCTGTTTCTTAGTTCTCTGATTGCCATACAATAACTTCTGTATTCCATTGCTTTAATAAATTTCTTAAACATTAATCAATCCTTGTCATTAAACGTTTTGCTTCTTCGTGGTAGCCTTCTCTCCATAGTGCTTCAGCTGCTCTTGCTCTGCCTGCTGATTCACCAATTGCCCATGCACCCATTGCAAATGCTACTAGGCCTCTACTCAGTGTCTTACCTAAATTAGATGTTCTTTTCATTACTAGCGTACCCATTATACAAAACCTCTTAGATTAGCATTAGTTTCAATTACTACTTGATCAACTAGTTTAACTGGCTCTGGTTTCTTATACGAACTATGTGCAACATGCCAAATGTCGCCACGTGCAATACCAATATCATTTAATTCATGATTGGTTAATTTATTAAGTTCTTTGATAGTAGTACGAACAGCTGCTCTGTACTCTCTATTTCTATTAAAGTTAATTAGTGATGTGATAATACTGTTAATCATTCGTTTATTCCTTGTGTGTGTCTAGTAGGCGCCTGCCCATTATTTTCCAACATATAGTTGTAAGCAAACTGCCAATCGTTTGCATATTCTGTTTTTGCCCATGTAAGTAAATCTTTTCTATAACCGGAAGACATCTTGCCGCCGCCAAAAAGACTTGTGAAGGCACCAAATACGTTTAGTGTCATTTTATTTCTCCATTTGTTCGGATGCTTGAGGAATAGCAATACCCCGTGTCTATCCACGGCGCCGCTCTTTTTACGGATGAGTTATCCGCTTGTCTTTCCAAGTGCCACTCATTTTTTCTAAGCTGAGGTCGCTTTGTTTACAAATCTATTTATAGCGCAAATCACAAGATCACGACTGCACGACCGTAAAAAACGATATGCATCTACTGCATACCTATTGCATACCTATTACTCGTGAAAAGACAGTGACATTAAGTGCCACTGTCTAAATTAATTTTACTTGATTTCGATTGCTCGAGGCTGCTTCTCTTCTGGTACGATACGCTCTAGTTCAATATAAAGCATTCCGTTTTCCATTTGCGCACCATTTACTACCACATCATCAGATAGTGTCCATACTCTACGGAATTTACGTTGTGCAATACCTTTGTGAAGCCATTTGGTTGATTCTGTATCAATTTCTTCTGGGCTGTGCGCAATTGTAAGTTGACCGTTTTCTGTTGTAATGTCTAGGTCTTCTTTACGAACACCTGCTAGTGCAATTTCAATTTGGAAGTTGTTGCCTTCTTGGCGGATATTATAAGGCGGATAACCTGTGCTTGCCGCATTACCGTCTACATAACGGAACATATCTTCAAAAATTTTATCAAAACCTACAGCATATGGTGTAAGTTTATTCAGGTCGAGTGTTGTTAGTCTTGTCATAATTTATCTCCTTTTAAGCAAGATTAGTATTGAGACCCTTTAGGCGTCTCAGTTGTTAGTGACTAAAAGAACCTTTTTACCTTTACATTCTTAGGTATAGGAGTGCCGTCACGTTTTGCACTCTTAGGCCCAAAATCAAATACATCGTCGATAGGAAAAGTTCTTATATCTTCACTTTTTATATCCAAGTACGGCTTTGTATCTAAGTTTGTTTCGTCTTCGTGGGCTACAAGATATTCTAGATCTCTTGTTTGGTACCATGCCAGACTTTCATCTGGATATCCAACCCCCACGACAATAATTGGCTCATAGCGAGGAATATCTTCATACCCTAGCCATTTTCTCCATTCATCTGGATTAGCATCACCATTATGCATAGTATTTTGACTATATCCAGTGCGTAGTCCCATCATATTTGCTGCTAGAACCATTTGTCCTGAGCTAATGCCTACTGATTTTTGTTGGGTCTTTCCAAATTCTTCATCAAATAATTCATTAATGCCAGGACCAGATTCGTCTGCTGCCCAAATATCTTTATGTAAATCTTCCGGTGGTGTTTTACCGTAGATAAAGATACATGGTGCATGAACTTGTGTGTTGTGCATTGCACTATTTGTTTTTTTCCAATGATACCCCCATGTAAATCTCGCTGCATGTTCTTTAAGCATATCTTCGTTTGTAATTACTGTGAGATTAAAATCAACCTCATTTTGTTTGCTCGGTGCGTTGACTGCTATTTCTGTTAAAAAATCAATAGTCTCTTGGTCCACTTTTTTGTCTGACCAGTTGCGTTGTGCTTTGCGACTTTGGTGCATAGCTTTTAATATAAAATCTTTATCTATCATACTTCTATTTATCTTATTAATTGCCAATCGTTGATGATTCGTAAACTGGATTATGTGTTTGTGTACATCTTACAAACGTTGTACATTTGCTAAGTTGTTTCAGCTTCAATGCACCTGCATATGTGCATGTTGAGCGAATGCCTCCTAGGATATTCTGTATTGTGTTTTCAACTTCTCCTCGATAAGGCACTAACACTGTACGACCCTCACTTGAACGATAGTTTTTTAATCCACCAAAATGCTTATCGTTTGCACTTTCACTACTCATGCCGTAGAACTGCACATAACGTTTTTCTTTTACTTTACGTTTATGGTTACTTAAATGATCACCAACTTCGTATTCTAATTCATCTGTTTCGTAATATCTTTTAATTACCTCACCACCGCCTTCATTGTGCCCAGCAAGCATACCACCAAGCATAACAAAATCTGCGCCGGCTGCAAAGGCTTTAGCGACATCTCCAGGGCAAGTACACCCACCGTCAGCAATAATGTGACCACCAAGTCCGTGTGCTGCATCAGCGCATTCGATGACCGCAGATAATTGCGGATATCCCACACCAGTTTGAATCCTAGTAGTGCAAACAGACCCGGGACCAATGCCCACTTTAATAATATCAGCTCCTGCAAGAATCAATTCCTCCGTCATTTCTCCGGTAACTACGTTACCTGCTATAATTACCAGTTCTGGAAACTGGTCACGTACTGTACGTACTCTTGCTGCAAAATGATCACTATAACCATTTGCAATATCCATACATACGTATTTTAAATTACCTCCAGCAGCTTTCTGAACATTAATTAACTTATAAAAGTCAGTATCACTTGTACCAATACTCATAGCAACATTGGCTGTACGCCCTGGATTTGCACTATTAAAATATTCTACAAGTTGCTCTGCTGAGTATGTTTTTACAAGACATGTAAAAATCTGTTGGCTGGCCAAAGTGTCTGCCATTTCAAATGTACCAACACCATCCATATTACTTGCCATAATAGGAATACCAGTGTAATGTGGTTCTTTGTATGGGCCAGCAGGATATCCTTGTGGCAATACATCAGTTGCTACAGCTGGTTCGTAATTGCGAAAGGTAAATTTACGTTCAAGACGCACTTGCTTTCTTGATCCTAGTGTACTACGCTTTGGACGTATTAATACATCCTTATAGTCTAGTTTTACATCTTGATCTATTCTCATTTTATTGTCAATCCTAATTTTTGTAACGACTGTTGTACACAAATAGCTTGTGCTTTACAATCTTCAAGTGCATTGTGTGCATCAAATTTTAATTCTTTTCTTGGGTCACTGGGCATAATTTGAAATAATGTTCTGCTATCTCTAATTTTCCAGAAGGGCCAAGGATAGTGATGATCATATTGCCTAAACATATTCTCTAATATAACAATATCAAATGCCGGCCCTTGTGCCCAGATACAGTCTACATTGACACACCATTTATTAAGTGCATCTAGAACTTCCTTAACAGGTGTTCTATCTAAATCTCCTAATGCTTCTTCACGTATGTGTTTAGGCTGACGAGCCCACCAATCAAGAGTACTATCATCAGTAGTGCGGCCATTTGCCAACTGTTCATCGACATCAAACCTGTGGTAGAAAAAGTCTCTACTTGGTGTACTGACATTTGGATCAAATTTACATCCTCCTATAGTCAAAGCGACTGTGTCTGGAGTGTGCCCTAAGGTCTCCAAATCAATCATTGCATGTAGTGTCATTTATTTCCTCTGTTCACAAACTCTATTTCTAAGATCTGTACTACTAAATCTATGATTACGACTGTTGAAATATAAATCTATTCCTAACTTACGACATTCATTTTTACCAGTAAAGTCTTTTCTTTTATATTCTTCACCAAGTATTCTAACATCAATATCATACATTGTCAAGATATCAATTAGGTCTGCTTCAGTATTATATGGAATAATTTCGTCAACATATTTTACTGCTTTAAGCTGAGTGTATCTCTCTACAATTGTCTGTATAGGAGGATTTTTGCTTGTGGGACGATCCAAACTAGGATCCATTTGCAAGGCACAAATTAAATAATCGCATTGTGATTTGGCTTCACGCAACATTTGTATATGTCCTGCGTGTAATAAATCAAATGCAGATGCAGTAAATCCCACTGTCATTTTTTAGAGAACTTTACTACATTATGAATAAATGTTACTTTATTCTTTTTATAATGATCTGCCAACTTTTTACAGGATGCCTTTTCCTTCATTGCCATAACAACTAACTCATCTGTGAGTTTATCATTATCACATGGATCATATGTATTACGATTAGTGTTAGCAAAAATAGTCTTACCTATTTTTTCATCACTCGTAAATGCTGTCCAAGTTGGTCGAAACTTTTTCATTCAGATTCCTCTATTACTACGTCTAAAGGATATCCTGCATGTCTTGCTTCTGAAACAGTCTCTACACATTTTTGCTCTGCTACTTCGTAACTATATGTACCAGCTACTGCACGACCAGTTTCATGTATATCTATCATAAGTTGCTCTGCATCCTCTGGAGTTCTTTTAAAGATTGCAATTAAAATCTGTATTACAAAATCCATAGGTGTGCTATCATCATTAAGCATAACGACATGATACTTATTGGGTGTCTTTAACTTAATTGCTTCAACGGATTCTTGTTTCTGTATTTGGGTCATCTATTATCTTCTTTTGCAATGCGGCGTTTATGTCTAGCGCGGCTTGCCGCTTCTGCCTGCAGACGTTTTTCTGTTTTACTCACAAAATGCTTCTTATTGCGAATCTCTTGCATAATTCCATCATTCATAAGTTTCTTTTTTAATTTTCTCATGGCTTGGTCTACATTATTATCACGTACTTTGATAAAAAACCCTCCATGTTCATTTCTTAAATGTTTATTGTTTGCCATTTCTCTCTCTATTTAATTAAATGTGGCATCTTGCCATTAATAATTGTTTCTTTATTTACTAAAATTTTTTTAATACCTTTTTCAGATAAGTCTGAAGATTCATATTGTAATTCTAATAATGCTTGGTCGAGAATCTTTCTTAATCCTCTTGCACCTAGCTTCTGCTCAATTGATATGTCTGCTACAGCATTCAAAGATGCTTTGTCAAATTCTATATTTAAACTGTCCATACCAAACAGCTCTTTATATTGTTGTATGATATTATTCTTTGGTTCGGTTAATATCCTTACAAGGTCATTTGAATCCAACTCATTTAATATATTTATACTAGGCAATCTACCTACAAATTCTGGTATCAATCCATACTTAACTAAGTCAATAGTTTGTAAATGATCTCTCCAATCTAAGTCTTTATCTTTTATTTCAAGCTCTGTAAAACCAATACGGTTTTTTCCCACTCTTTGCATCACAACATCATCTAGTCCAATAAATGCGCCCCCAACTATGAAAAGAACTTCACTTGTATCTATATCTACTTTTTCTGGCAACTGACCTGGTTTATTAGGAACAGTTATAACAGTGCCTTCCATAAGTTTTAAAAGACTTTGTTGCACACCCTCACCACTGACGTCTCTACTTAAACTGACATAGTCATTACGTTTGGCTTTTTTATCAATCTCATCTACATATATTATTCCTGTGTGTGCTTTATCTAAATCATAGTCAGCTTCTTGTAATAGTCTATGTACTAATACTTCTGCATCGTCACCTGCATAACCACTTTCAGTAATAGTAGTAGCATCCGTAATCACAAAAGGAACATTTAAATGATCTGCCAATGTTTGTGCAATTAGCGTTTTTCCTGTGCCTGTTGGGCCTATCATTAAAACATTGCTCTTGCCTAATTTTACATCACTTGTATAATTTAGTCTCTTATAATGATTAGATACTGCTACACTAATAGACTTTTTTGTCCTCTCCTGACTTATTACATAATCGTTTAATACACTGTGTAAATTTTTAGGATTAATTAAACTAGGAAGAGGCTTTTCTTTATAACTCTTATCATCCTGTACTATTTCACTACAAAGCACGACACAACTATCACAGATATGAGTGTTATCATTACCTGCTAATAGCTTTTTGACTTTTGTGCTATCTTTGCCGCAAAAATTACAGATGGGAGTTTTAATCATTTACTAGTCCTGGCATGGTCTCTATTTGAAGATACTGGTCTAACTGAACAATGCTAGAGAATATTAAGTATTTACTCTTGGCATTTATAAGCCTTATTAAGTCTCTTTTTTTCTGCTTTAGGCTAACAAAAATTACAATATGGCTTTCATCTACTGATTTTAATAAGGCGGATGTGATATCTTCCACCTTGCAGGTATCAAGATCAACTACCATAAATTCACAACTAGTACTCACGTGAAATAACCAAGCAAGGTTTCCACTTGTTGTATTTTTTTGCACATTAAATACGATGCTTGACATAATATACTTTTCAAATAGTAATTTAATACCATCTATAAGGTTATCATCTGTACTCACAATTAATGCATTAACGCCATTTTCTGAAAGAAAAAGGTCGGGAGGAGTTACTGTATAACTCGAATTATCATTTTTCATTACACTGCTTTTTTGTTAGGGTTTTGTTCTATCAACTCTTTAATTATTCTGTATTCTGGATTACCTGGTACGTATGATATTCCTTTATACATTATCTCATCAGTATACAGATTTTCTGTGGTTTCGTCAAGAATTTGTTTTGGTGTTTTCCAAATTCCTTCCTCTTTCATAGTTCTGGCTACTTGCTCTAGTACTCCAGGATCAGCTTTCTCTAACATACGTTCCAGCACTTTATCGTCCTGTTGATCTACTTCTCCGTTGTCCGTTGGAAGGTCTTGATGCGACCAAGATAAAGTTTCAGTATTATCTTTATCTGTTGCAGGTGCTGTTTTAACCTGCGGTCTTTTGCGTGATGGGTTTTGTTCTATCAAGCTGATACCTGAAATTACTAGTATTACTGCTAATGGATCAAACACAAGAACTAGGATAATAATTACCCATCTCACTGCTGACTCTAGCATATCTTTATTAGCTTCACCATAAACAAGTTCAGCTATATATTTTACAGGTCCAACTTCTGCTTCTAGTTTTCTGTAGTCTGCTTCTAGCTCATATTTTTTCTCTGTAAGTTTTTCTATTTGTTCGTTTGAAAGATTAATTTTGCTTAGTTGAGCGTTTACTATATCTTCAATAGATTTATCTGAACCAACTGTAATTTGCTGTCTTAATCTTTCAATAAGATCTTGGCTTGCTTGTATTTGATTTTCAGCACTCAATCTAATCCGTGCGATTTCTTCCCTTGCTGTATTGATTGCAGGAGACTCTGTGGCTCTCACATTATCAATAGTACTTAACACCTGAAGTTCACGTTGTTTAAGTGCAGGTATCTGAATCTCACGTATATCTTTAACTACACTTGCTAGTCTAGTACGTTCAAGATTAACTACGCTTGTTGCATCTTTACGTATAGTTGCAACTTGTGCATTTAGGTCGTTAACAATAATTTTTTGTTGTTCTATCCAAGTATTAGCAGAACGCCTTGTATTAGGTCCAGCAGCACCGTCAGGATTAGCACCTATTGTACTTTGTGCTTGCTTAATTTGCTCACGTTCGCCACTAGCAATCTGTCCTTCTACTTTTGTAATCGTTGCATTAATCGTTGCAATTTGTGCAACGATTGTATCCGCACTACTTGCATCTACAACAAGACTAGATATTTGTGTTTCGTATTCTTTTGCACTTGTTTCTAAACGTATAATTTCATCTTTAATATTTGTTAACTGGTCTTCATATGGTGATGTACGACTTGCATCGTCCAATCTCACATCTGAAATAATTTTATTCTGTTCATTAATTGCAGGTTGTATTCTTGAATATGTTGAATCTATACGCTCTTGTTCAAGATCTATTTGCTGTTGAATAGATGCATTACCATCACCTTGTTGTGATTCTGCTTTATCAATTTTTGCTTCAGCTCTAGCAATAATATCTGTATTGCGAACTAATTCTTTTTCTATTCTTTCTAACTGTGCTACATTTTCACCTGCAGCACTTGTTTGTTCAATATGTGCTTTACTAAGGAAACCAAAAATACCCATACTTGTAATAAACATTAACAAGATAGTTGCACTTGTTAAGTAAATTTTAACAAACCATCTTGCATTTTTCCAATTAAGATGCAACCATACTGCGGTAGTTAACTTACCTATTTCTAGTACTGAACCCATAATAACAATAGGAATCATAGCTGCGGCAAAAATTGCCACAAGTCCTACAATACTATAATAGGCCGCTACTGCACTAATGCATAGGGCAACAAATATTGTCCAATAGCCATAAATTCTCATTATCTTACTCCACTGTAATCTTCAGCAAGGCCAAGGTCAATTAAAGTATGATTTATGTTTATAAGTTTATTCTTCTCATCTTTAATGTAGACAATGCCCATTGTGCGACCGTATTTACCCCTTCTGTTATGCAGGGTTTCTACAATAAAGTCTTTAGGTAATAATTCAATCAGCTTAGACTTGACGATCAAACCTTGTTCCCTAACATTAATATCCTTGGACTTTGGATCTGGAGTAGCTATACCAAATAACTTAATTCGCTGACGAATACAGATATCAAAGCCCAGATCTATGTCTGCATCTATGGTATCACCCTCAATTACTCTAATTAATTTTGCTTTATATGTGTACATACAATAAAATCCTTACAAAAAAACTATGCGTCCGTATGGTATTTATTGGTTTTAAAGTTGTACTTAACGTGTATTATTATCTAACCACTGTTTGGCTACACGATTTTGTGGTGGTGTTGATAAGAAAGCACGAATATTCTTATCTACCTGTCTGAACTGTTCTGCTCTATCAGGATCCTCAAGTCCTCCGCTATTATCTAAAATATGGAAATTAGCGGCTCCAAATACTTGTTGAAACTTCATAAGGTTACTCTGCACTGTATTCCACATCTTGGATACAATCTCTGCTGGTAGTCTTCTAGCTCTTTTTTGATTACGTTGTTGTGCTACTTCCAAGTCAGTGTTAACAAATAACATCATTGTATCGTATCCCAATGCCTGCAATTGCTGTTTTAATTTTGAAACAGATCCAACATCCTTGCCTGTACCATCAATAATTAAGCCTAAACGACCACCAATATAACCAGTAGAGCCATCAGTGCCGCCTCGTCTTTTATCTGTTAGACTTTTTGCTTTAGCTCTTACTTCTTGACCTTTATCGCTATAAACTTCATCAGGATTGCTCAAGTCTACATTATTCTGTCTTGCAAGAAATTCATAAACTTCGTCACTGTTAACAGTTTTTAATCCTGTGCCTGATAAAACTTTGTTAGCCACAAAACTTTTACCACTACCAGGGCCACCTGATAAGAATACTGCCTTAAAAATATGTGGATCATTAGGACCTTCTTCAATAGGTCTAGCTGATAAAATGTCATGTACCTTCATACGTTTATTTAGCTATTGATTTAAATTTGTCTACGATTCCGTTGTAATCATATAAATCTGATGGATTGGGTATTCTTAACTTCAGTAATATTCTATCTTCATTCTTTGCAAAAGGTACACAATGCATTTCCCTTGTGTTCAGTATTGCGGCGTCATAGTAAATAGGATCTGGATAGTCTATAAATTGTACTGGTGTATCAAAACCCTTTAATACAAAATTCATACTTACCTTAACAACTTTATCAACATGCCATCTTAGTTCTTCACCCTGGTATAATTTTAAAAACTGTGGGTATAGATAGCTTACATCTAGCTCAAGGATACTTGATATTTTTTCAGCAAGCCTCAAAGCCTCGCCTCCTTGAACAACTGAGACTTGCCAGTCATGATTATCAAACCATTTTGAAGCGGTCTCATGGCTATCACTAACCAATCTGTCATAGCTACCCGGACCAAATACATTACTGTAGTCAGAATTTTCTGCTTCCTGTAATATTAAATCGAAATCAAAGTCCTTGACAAAACGGTCAATATTATAGACATATTTTTCTTTATCAATCACTTTTTAGTGACTACCTTGTCTGCTAATCCCCAATCAACTGCATCTTGTGCTGATAAGAATGTATCAAACTTCATTGTCTCAAACATATCTTCATACGTTTTACCTGCCGTATTGTGCTTAACATATGTTTCAGTAAGTTGGCGATTAAGTTTTTTACTTTCCTCGAAACTACGGATTACATCCGTCATTTCTAACTCTTGTACATGCACACTACCTGATGTGCCACGTGTGCCTGAACTTACACGATGGATCATTGTGCGACTATTTGGCAACACAAAACGCTTGCCTGGTTCACCTGCCATTGCCAAAAAGCTACCCATTGAACATGCCTGTCCCATCACGATTGTTGATACTGGAGCATTAATAAACTGCATCGTATCATAAATTGCTAGTCCAGATGTAACACCACCGCCAGGGCTGTTGATATAAAAATTAATATCTTCATCACTATTTTGTGATTCTAGGAAAAGCATTTGTGCTACGACTAAGTTTGAACTCTGATCGTTTACTTCTCCATTTAGCATTACAATTCTGTCTTTAAGTAGACGACTGTAAATGTCATATGAGCGTTCGCCACGCCCTGTTTGTTCTACTACCATAGGTACTAGCATGTTTATTTCTCCGTTTCTATTGCTGCTTGAAAACTTTTTTCAAACAGTTTACCAAGGCCAATTAATACTGACCAAAATATAATATTATAGATGATTATCTCGGTCCAATTCATTATGCTTGACCTTTCCTGTTATGTATCCGGCAGTAAATGATACTGCTATTACTCCTAGTAATACTAATGAGTGCCATACAATAAAACTCATTTTATTCTCCTTTTTTAATATAGTGATGTGGATACGCCTTAGGGCGTTCCTGTTTAATCATTTCCATGTGAGCTTCCGCTTCAACTTTTGTATCAAAACGTGCCACTGCGACTTCGTTTTCCATACGTGGAATATAAATTACTTCAAACATATTTACTCCTTATAACGAGCTTGTAAATCAAAGATAATACTGTATCTCTGATCGTGTTGAGGATCTGGATTGGGCGTCATTCCATGATATGTTGGTATCCAATTGCTACGTTCAGCATCTTCACCAAACATCCATAGCATATTGTTACCATCAAGTCCATTGATATGTTGCCACTCTCCGGTTGCGGTATTTTTAGCATGAAACTCTTCAAAGTTTTCACCCAAGTGTAAACCTCCTAGTGTTTCATCACAATGTTCATCGCCAAACCTTTCTGTATTGTGTTTACGATGAGCAACTCTTGTTTCGTCTGTTGCTACTGGTACAGTATACTGGATAACCATTAGCTTGTAAAGTACTTTTTCCCACTGATCAGATTGATCACTATAACACTCTTTTAAATAGTGTTGTAAAATTGGCTTATAGGTATTGTGCATTTCTATAAAATAGTCTAACTCAGGTAATATGCCTGATGCTTTTTCACCTGTCCAATCGTAAATGTATAATTTACGTCTTTGCACATAATCGCCTACGTCAGAGTCCTCGTCATACCAAGTCTCTGGACCATGCATAGTATCTATATCATAACCAAAGCAAGGGCCTTGGTGCTTTAATGCATAGCTTTTATCTGGTACATTTTCATCTTTCCAATCCTCTACAGTAGCAGGATCAGAAGGATCAATGTCATTAATTTCCATAAATTTATTTGAGTCTAATGTTTTAAAAAGCTGGTCAGCAACTGCATAGCGGTCGCTGTACACAGTCTCCAATGATGGAGAATGGGTCACTGGCCAGTGGCCAGTAACTTGCATATCTTCCAATTCATTTTTACTGAATAAAGTTGTCAAAGTGTAAGTATGCTCCTTCTTGGGATCCCCTTACTATTTTAGCAGTGTTATCCCTTAGTTGAATTTCTATAACATGATTATCAGCAAGAGTGCTTAACAAAAACTCAATGCCTTCTTCATGTCCTTTGCGTAATCCTGATCTATAATTAAACCAGGCACATGCCATTACAAAGATACCTCCTACAATCGCATATGAGTAGGGAATGGCTCCAATCATATTTATGAACCCATACGCCCAGACACGACCTTAGGCGCACCTTTTACGTATTCTGTTTTATGAACATCTGCCGCTTGGTCGCGAGTAAGACCTTCATAACGTACACGCTGATTGTCAGCATGAGTAACTTCAACATACCACATTTTTATCTCCTTATGGGTAGTTAGACCAAAATTCGTTCCACATTTCTGAAACATTTTCTTCAATTGTTTCTGCATCAAGATAACCCCAAAGCTGTCTTTGTTTTGCCATGGCAGTTGCTTTTGCAGATACTTCACTGACGTGTTCACACTCGCCAATCACATTAGCTATGTCGTCCCATAGCTTTTCCTCTTCATCCATGAGCAGTGACTTAAATGCTCCCATAATATATTTCTCCTATTTTAAGTAATGTGGACCAGTCCAAGCAACACTAAAGTCTCCAAAAATGTTACCACGAGCGGCATTTGTTGCTGGTGCATTCCAGCCTGCAGCTTTAAGGATATCACCTTTTTTAAACTTAGGACCATCTTCTTTAACAATAAAGCCCCATACACCATTGTCACGTATAATCTTAATATACTTTTTGCCTTCTTTGATAGTAAAACTATTTTCAAAGTTAGCAAGTGTTTTACCAAAATAACTATCTGGCTCTGGTGTACCACGTCCGCTTGCTGTAACAAACTTTGTATAATCTGCTTTACATTTTTGGATTAGTGTTTGGATTTCGTTTTGCATATCAACCTCTATGTTTTTTTAACTTACTCTTATAATATAAAGCAAAGTGCATTGGTTGTCAAGAAAAAAGCGAATAAAGTTTTTCAATAAAATCAACAACTTGTAATTTTTTTTAATATCTTCCTGAATTAATTTCAGCCATTTCTAGCTTATATAATGTTTTAGCAAGCGAGTCATCAGAAACTTTCTCTTCAATTTGTTTGATGTGTTTGCATTTTTTATAGGAAGGACAATTGCAAGAGAAGCCATTATTATGCATCTCAATTGCATACATACCACTACCTTGAACATGCCAGGTAGTACCTACGGCCCAATGTTTCTTAGTTTCAATTATTTCACTAGGATATATTCTTGGGCCGTATTTCATTATACACTCTCCACAATACCAGTAATCATGCTGTTTGGAACTCGTGTAACTGTGCGGCCAAAAGGCGTTGCACCAGCGGCTACTATTTCTGTAGTCTTACGGTTCATCTTTTTAATAACACCAGTGTGAACAAAGCCACGTGATTCCCAAGTAACAGTATCACCTTTTTTCATTCCATGGGTAGCATTACGACCAATGAATGTGCTTTGACGCTTCCATTCGTCAGCAACAGTATTCAAATCTGCTTGGGATTTAATTTTGCGAATTGCTTCAATTGCATTTTGGAGTTCGATATTCATCACAACCTCATTTGTTTAACTTACTCTTATACTATAAAGCAAGACATATTGGTTGTCAACCTTTTTCTTCCATTTTTTTAATATATTTTTTGATACTTAATCCATGTTTCTTTTTAAATTCATAGCTTGCATGAAAATGATCAAGTGCTTGATCGTCTAACCGCGATGTTGCATCTTCTATATTCTTTAGTTTCCATTCTGTAGATGGGTTATCTTTTTTCCATACTTTTCGTTCTTCCAATGTTCTGCCGCAACCTGGACAGAACCCGTCTTGGTTCACGCCACATAGACTAACGCATGGTGATACAATATCTATCATTAATTTAAGGAGTTTCTACGTATGTGGATGGTACAAGTTGTACCCAGTCAGTGCCATTATATCCACTGAACATTTTAGTATCAGAATTAAATATCATTTGTCCCTCTTGTGGATTAGATATAAGATCTCGTTGAGCTGTTGTGTATGAAGGCAAGACAAAAGTAGAACCTACAACAACTGAACTTGCATCTACATCGCCATCTAAGTCACCATGGAAAATAGGATTAGGTGTTGCATTATCCTCAACAATTAATGTTGCGCCTGTTCTATTATATACAGGACCATTCCAATTACCCATTGTTTGTGTTTGTGTAAAGTCAGCTGAAGCACCAGTAAACACTGCAATGCCTGTAACATCTAGTGTACCAGTATCTATTTCATCTGTATTCACCTCATGTACTGTTAGTGAAGCATCTGCTGTGCCTGTTCCTGTATCAAGTATAACTGCACTACCATCAGGTGTAGTAACATCGCCTGCTACGTTTCCTAAAACTGTACCTGTGAATGTTGTGCTTGTACTAGATACATCTACAATTACTGTACCATCTGCTTTAAGCACATCGCCTTTAAAGGTAGCTGGTGTATTAGCATCACCCACATCTAAAACTCTAGTTCCTGTTGGATCAACTGCATCATATGCAACATTACCAATAAGATTGCCGCTTATGTTTCCTACTAAATTACCTTTAAATTGATCTGCAACCAATGTTCCTTTGCTTAGACTTGCGTCTAATGCATTTACATCGTTAACTGTATTATTGCTGATTGTTATACTGTTAATAAGTAAGAATTCGTTAGTAGCAGAATCTCTTACTAGCCCTGCATAACTAGTGGCACCTGTTCTTCCTAAGAATCCTACGTCCTTATCAGCTGCTGAGTCTTTTCCAAGAAACAAAAGATTGTCAGAGAAATCAACAATCTCACTTTTTGTCATTGTAATATTAAGTTTTCTGAAACCCACTAGACTACCCTTCCATAATAGTAGTATTTATATAATAGGCTATGTAAATTGTTCTGCATATGGATCAAACTCTGTTCCACATTTCATAGCACAAACACCTAGTTTGCCTTCTTTTATACTTTTAAGTTTCCAACTACTTTGTATATTTCTCATAATGCCACTATCAAATACACCTTGTATTCCAAAATATTTTGCATTAAGCATTTCTTTTCCGCCAGCCGCATCAATAAAGTCCCAAATTTGTTCTACTTTAGGATCTTTATGCCACCACTTATACATGCGTCCGGCTGTCCAACAACAAGGCATAATTAAACCTTCTGCTGTAACAAACATACTTTTGTTCTTATCGTTTTGGGCAACTTTACATTTAATACTGGCTTGGTTATAGTAATCCATCATACTACCATAAGTTTTCTCAATCTCTTTTTGCTTTAGCAATGCAAGATTTTGGTACTCTTCTTTTTTAGGTTTTGCTAAGTTTTGTTTTTCATTACCTTTACGGTCTGTTGCTTGGTGTGTCTCTTTAGACTTGTTTGTGATGCTACTAATAAATCTACCAGTTTTCTTCTTCATAAACTTTTCTACACCCCACTCTTTAGCGAGCTGTTCTGCACGTTCTACATCACACTCACTATGTTCAAATATTAGATAGTCCCATCTGGCTCTGCCACCCGCGGCAATAAATGCTTTCATGTTACGCTCTACGAACTCCCAACGTACATTTTGTCTATACAAATGATTAGTATTCTCAAGTCCATCTACACTAAAGATCACAGCGCCTTTGCGTCCAATAACTTTTGCAAGCTCTTCCCACCACTCTGGCTTTTTAGCACCAGCATTTGTATTCATGCTTAACCATATATTGGGATTATGTTTTCTAAAGTATCTAAAAACTTCTAGAGTGTCACTTGCACTGATAGGATCTCCCAAGTTACCACACATGTACATAACTTTGAGCTGTTTAATAAAATCAGGTGTAAAAATATCCATGCAGTCTTCTAAACTGAGTTCTTGTTCATCATTTCTAATATGCTGATTAACTGCACCACCATTTTCATTGCGGTCGCACATAGGACAAGCAGCATTACAACGCTGTGTAATCTCTAAGTGAACTTCTTCTATTTGAGTATGATCATACATTAACTAAACAACGCTCCAAATATAAAATAGTCTGTTATAAAGGTAAGCTCTGCTCCTATGAACACTGCCCACCAGTAGTTTCCTATCCAGTCCCATATTTTCTTAATTACATACCAAGCAATTAATACTCTTACTGTGTACTGTATATTACTTATTATTGTATCAATAATACTGGTCGGATCAACTCCGTAATAAAACCAAAACACTAGGAAGTCATAAGCAAAACTACACTGTGCCATTATAAGTACTGATTCAAACCAAGTTAATCTTTTATTTAAAAACTTAACAATATTTGCACTTATTAATATTCTATAGCTTACATAGACTATATTGGTTATTAATAGTTCAATCATCCAATACCATCTTTACGTCTTTGCCTGGCCCAACCTCACTAGGCATACCATCATGCTCCCACACATAATGTTTAATTACCGCTTTATACCACATCCAACTATTATGATGTGCGTCTTTATTAAATTTATGAATACTATTATTGTCTGCTGGCATTGTACTAATTGCACGAGCCGCCTCTTGTTGCAATTCACGAGTGCTTAAAGCATCTAACATCTCATCAAACTCTGCCATTGTAAGTTCAAAAATTTCATCTAATTCATCATCGTTCAATTTTATTGATTCCTTGTAATTTAATCATCATTGCTAATTTTTCATCTGCAAAATATATTTTAATCCACTGATACCCATGTTCGTCAATACCCATCTCTCCAACTTTAAAGTCTTTACCATAACTTAAATTATATGTTTCAGTAATTTGACTTGTAATATTGGCTACACTATCTATTCTTGCAATTTCATTTGTAAATTCAGTATAGTCAACTATATTATAGATAATATGTGCATAATATGCAATCATTATTTTATACCAATAAGCATAAATCTATTATATAAATGCGTATCCAGTTCTCCTTCATAAAATATATTACTCATTGGGTATTTACTTTTTACTACGTCCATATCTTTACAACAGTTTGAATGTTGCTCGTTTTCAAAATAATCATTAGTCTGTAACACAACAAATGTTCCGTCAGGCAAATTCTCAAACCATTCATCATTCATATGTTCACAGCTGGTATTAACTACCATATCAAACTTATCTAATCTTCTCCATCCATAGTTCTCAAAAATACTATCCTTGTCTTTAAACATTTCTGTACGCAGATCTTCACTTATTTTTTCAATTACAGCATCTTTATCTTTAAATAATTCTTCTCGAAGTTCCACACTAAACTTTTCAATTACATCATCTTTATCTTTAAATATATCTTCTCTAATTTTTTCCTTACTAGTATAGCCTTGTCGAATATTATCTTCTTTTGCTTCTATTTCCTGTGCATATTTTGTTTCTTGTTTTTCCAACCAAGTATCAATCTGTTCTTGTCTTTTAACTGTTAATGAATTTTCCTGCTTTTGTATCCATTGATCGATCAGCGTCTGTCTTTTGTCAGTCAGGTTTTGTTCCTGTCCTTCCATCCACTCAGTAATTTGTTCATCACGTTTATCAAAATCATGATACCAGAGCTCTTTTTGGTCTCTCCATTGCAACCTGGACACATCTGCTGTAAAAGGATTAAAACGTTTATCATCTAATTCCTCTGCGTATAATCTCTTACATGGTCCTACAACTGTGTCATCAACATCAATACTTGTAATTTTATCTACTTCAAATTGATCAAACAAGAAGTGTGCAAGGAAGTTATACCAACCTCCATAGAATACAACATTACCTAACGGGCCATCTACAATATTAGCAAGCTCAGTAACCATCCATAGTTTACTTTTAATTTGTCCTCTGCTATAAAAATCTCCTAAATTAGGAATGTCTAGTTCTTGATTAGCAAAGTATGACATAAATCTGCTCGTACGCTGTAACAAGGAGTCATCAGGAATATACCAAGCCAAAAATCCTATCAACTGTCTAGCTTTGATATCCAAGTCTTCTAGTTCACTGTGCATAGCAATGTTAAAGAAGCTCTGTAATTTATCGCTCATAACTTCTTCTTTTACATCACGCACCTTATCTTCAGGAGGCCAAGCTTCTGGCTTCCATAATATTTCTTTACGTGCATACTTTTTTGCCATATTAATAAGTAAATCTCGTTTACGAAATTTATTATCATGATATAATGCTCTAAAAACTAGCTCATAGTCTTCATCGTACGATTCTATAAATCTAAAATATTCACTTAATCCACATAACCAGTGGTGTATTTCCTGAAATTCAGAGTGCTTCATCAAATGTCTTCCTTAACCATTCCCAATCGTTAATTTTACGTAGGGCTTCTGTATTGTTCTTATAATGTGTACCAAAATCTCGTCCTTGTTGTGCGCCTAATAATGCATACTCACCAAACTTACGGTTTTCTCCACGTGTACACCATACTTCCAAGCGATAAGTATCATCAATCTGTTTATTATGATCAATAATGTTACTAGATAGCTTTGTACATTCACGAAATGCACTACGCCAAGTATTAAAAGGATCAGTATTAAATGCTGTAGTGTTTGCTACCTCAAATTTAGGAACAAATTTTGCTCCAATACTTGTGGTCATATCTACTTTAAACTCACTGACATTTAATAAATTACGTTTAGGAAATAGTTTAAGTCCTCCGTATCCATATATCAAATCGTTAATAGGATTGTGACTACGATATGTAAATACGCATTCTGTTTCTGGTACTCCAGGATAGGCTTCTCGTCTATCACTTGGTTCAAATTTAAATTGAAAGTTTTCTTGTATAACTGCATCAGCATCGCAAACATAAAAATAACTTGTTTTAGATTCTTCTGCAGCTGCTTGATGAGCCTGCAATAAACCTTTAACACCGTCAATTCTCTTTGCATTGGGTGCAAAGTATTTTAATATTTTAAAGTTTTCATCTGCTGATGGCTCATGATAAGTGAGCATAAAAACATCAAGCATACACTACTCCTTCTATTCTGTGGGGATACAATTATTTATTAACTTTCTTTAACTGCTCGATGTACTTCAAAGTCTAACCAATACTCATGTACATCTTTAATATATTTTTCATTGGCATCTTTTTTTAATATTTCGTCTACTTCAGGATCCCAATAGGCTATGGGCCAATCTAAATCTCTACTAACTTGTTCTAGATACTTTTGTGTATATAGATACAATAATTCTTGGCTTAAAAATCTACACTCAGTATTTTCCATTAGCCATTTAAAATGATCATGTGCTAATGGTGTGGTATGTTTGCCACGCACACGTTCCTGTTGATATTTTAAAATATTTTGATCTCTGCCAATAATAGCAACATCAATACTATCAACATACTCTTCTGCTGTATTCACAAAACGCTCAAACAAAGGTATCTTTGGTTTTTGATCGTTATAATAAGGACAACTAATACTGGTTACAAAATATTCGCTCTGTGTCCAATCAAAGCTATGGAGTAATAAAGGATCTTCCCAATACTTTGCAAAGGGCTCGTGATGATGCCCTTCCCAATATGTATTGAGAAGTGTCTTCCATCCAAAGACATCTTCATGCAATGCTAAACATTTACTAAACAGGTGATTACCACTGCCTTGTGGGCCTGTTAAAATTAAGAGTCTTGCCATAGTCTTAATAATATAACGATACTGCTAGTTTGTCAAGTTTATTGTGCTAATGGATTATCTAATGCTCTCTGTAATCGTTTGTTAAGTCTTGCTTCTAACTCTTTTAATTCACGTTCTACATCTGATCTTAATGATTCGTTTTTACGGTCTGCTTCTGTACGTAAGCTATCTGCTTTCTGATCATAGTCTACTTGCAACTGTCCACGTTTGTTTTCAAATCGTTGATCAGCAATATCAATTTTACTTCTTACGTCTGTTTCCATATCATTAATATCATCTTCAACCTGATCCATAATTTTCTCAACTCTCTGAATGTCATCTCTTATTCCATTCTTTAAGTCCTTAACATATGTAGTATGCTCGTCATTATTTTCTTTAATAAATCCCATCTCTTCTTTAAATAGGTCTATCTCTTTGCTAACAAATTCCATGTGAGCTTCCACTGTTTTTTGGTGCTCTAGCAATACTGCTAATTGTTTATCTAAACCACTTAAATCTGGTGCTACATACTTTTCTATTTTAGCTTTCATATTTCTATAATCATTATAGAATTCGAAGCCTCCCCAAGCAGCACCACATATTGAACTGATTACTGTTATAACAAGGAATAGTTTACCACCAGTAAACTTTACTCCTCCAACTTCTACTGATGTTTTATCACTCATTTACCTTCTCCTCAAAAATTAAATTGTAGTCCAACAACGATTCCTTTTTTATCGTCGTCTACTGCTGGCATTAAAAATAGGTTTTTATAATTAAGCCTAAATGTAGGCGTTACATCATAATAGTATCCTGATGCTAATCCTATTTCTATTGATGTATCATAGTTAATATCATATTCGTATCCTGCGAATAAACTTAACTTATTAATACTGTTGTAATATGCTCCTGCTATTATATTACTTTCTGTTTTTGCTTTACAATATGGATGAAAAGAATTATATTCATATTCTTCATTAAGTCCTATATGTAATGTTACTGCTATGCCACATAACGTACTAAACATTAATCCATCCCCTCATATTGTTGATCGACCATTTGTTTATGTTTTAGTTCACTAGCTAGGCCATTTAGTAGACCTCTTTGATTTTCTGGAACTCTTCTGTTCTCATAAATTGTTTCGTCTTTGTATAAATCTCCGTCAGATAATCTAAGTTGTCCATAAGCATTAAATCCTGGCACATAATTAATTAATGCACTTATTTGTGCTTGTAGAGCTTGTTGCTGTTCTAATGTAACGGCTCTTCCCATAGTATCAGCTAATTTAGACAACTTACGCTTGATGATTTCTTTCATCTTTTTGCGCTTTGCTGCTGCTTTTTGTTTCGCTGTTAATACTTTTTTCTTTGCGGCGGGTTTGGCGGTTGGTTCGGCTTCGGTTTCGCTGGTCTCAGATAACGAATCGGTATCTCCTTCGTCTCCGTTCCCACCGTCACTTTCCTCATCTGTTTGGTCGTCACCCACTTGCTGTTCCACATTATCACTGGACTCTTCTTCTGTCGATTCTTCATTTTTTGACTCGTCTACTTCCTCTTCTTTTACTTCTTCTGGTTGTGATTCTTCAATATCTTCCTCAATACTTGAATCTTCACTAACCTCATCAATTGTTCCCTCGTCATTGTTTGTATCCTCAATTGTATTTACAGGTTCTTCTACTATTTCTGGCTCTTGTATAACATTTTCTTGTAACTCTGCTTCTATTTGTGATTCTACTTCCATTTCTATTGATTCAATAGTAATTTCTGGAGCTATTACTTCTGGTTCTGGCACAGGTACAACTGGTACAATTACTACTGGAGGTACAACTGGCACAACTGGTACAACAACTATTGGAAGTGGAGCGGCAATAACACTATCAACAACTGCATCGCCTGTGCCTGTTCCTTCAATTACAACTGGTGCTGATGCTGTTGGTGTTTCTACTACTGGCTCAACATAACCTGTACATTGTGTATCATATTGTGGGTTTTGTAAACACTGCTGATCAAAATATGCAGCGTCATAGCCTGGGCAACGTATGTCATATAATGTATTTGCTTCACATTGTTGTGTGAAGTATGCACCTTCATAACCAGGGCAACTGCTATTATATAATGTATCTAATCCACACTGTTGATTTAGGTATGCAGAATCGTAACCTGGACACTCACTGCTATAGAGTGTGTCTGCTGTACATTGCTGATTTAGGTATGCGGCATCGTAACCAGTACATCCGCTGTCATATAATGGATCAGCATTACATTGTTGATTATAGTATGCCGTTTCGTAACCAGTACATCCGCTGTCATACAATGGGTTTAAACTACATTGTTGATTATAGTATGCTTGATCATACCCTGGACACTCAGCGTCATACAATGGGTTTGTGGTACATTGTTGATTATAGTATGCTGTTTCGTAACCTGAACACTCACTATTATAAAGTGGGTTTGCACTACATTGCTGATTAAAATATGCTGCTTCGTATCCATTACACCCACTATCATATAGTGGATCTGCCTCACACTGATATGTATAGTATGCTTCTGCATATCCAGGACAACCAGTATCATACAATGGATCAGCACTACACTGCTGGTTGTAGTATGCTGTATCGTATCCACTACATTCTGAAGAGTAAAGTGGATCTGCGTTACACTGCTGTGTAAAGTATGCACCCGCATAACCTGGACAACCTGAGTCATATAGTGGATCTAAACTACACTGCTGGTTGTAATATGCTGTATCATATCCACTACATTCACTGTCGTATAACGGGTCTGCGTTACACTGCTGAGTAAAATAAGCCTCCGCATATCCACTACAACCACTATCGTACAATGGATCAGCACTACATTGTTGATTGTAATATGCTGTATCATATCCACTACATCCACTATCGTATAATGGATCTGCACTACATTGTTGATTGTAATATGCTGTATCATATCCACTGCATTCGCTGTTGTATAACGGGTCTGCATTACACTGTTGATTAAAGTATGCTTCATCATATCCACTGCATTCGCTGTTGTATAATGGATCTGCATTACATTGCTGAGTGAAATGAGCCTCTGCATATCCTGGACACTCGCTGTTATATGTTGCATCTGCATTACATTGCTGAGTGAAATAAGCCTCAGCATATCCTGGACAACCACTATCATACAATGGGTTGGCGCTACATTGTTGGTTGTAATATGCTGCTTGGTAACCACTACAGTTTGTACTATACATTGGATTAGCTTCGCATTGCTGTGTTTCGTAAGCACTTGCATAGCCTGGACAGCCACTGTCGTATAATGCATTAGCACTACATTGTTGATTGTAGTAGGCTGTTGAATACCCATCACACATTGGACTATAAAGTGCATTTTGATCACAGAATGTATCCATCTGTGTCTCTGTCATAAATTTATATTTGTCACCATTGTTAGGGATAAAGGTATTACCATCTTTGTCTTTTGTGTATAGAAATGCATACTCCTGACTACCATTATAATGAAAAGAAACACCAGTAATAACTGCATCTTCGCATCCATCATCGTAAGTCTTACATTTAGCAACCCATTCGCCTGCGTTTAATTCTGCTTCGTTATACCATAATGTCCACCAGTTATAAGTGCTAGAGGGTTTAACTATTTCAATAAAGTCACTGCCCTGTCCTGCTTTATTTTCTGGCCAGCCGCTTACGATAGTAATAATAGCCCAATTATAATATGGACACTCACTGCTATAATGTTGGTCTAAATTACATTGTTGAGAAAGATATGCCGCATCGTATCCACTGCATCCACTATCATAAAGTGGGTCTGCACTACACTGTTGATTGTAATATGCTGTTTCATATCCAGAACACCCGCTATCGTATAATGGATCCTGCTGACATTGATTGTCGTAGTATGCTTGAGCATATCCTGGGCATCCAGGATCATAAAGAGCATTAGCACTACAGTTAGTATCGTATTCGTATGTGGCATATGCTTCAGCATAACCTGGACAACTCGGATCATAAAGAGCGGTATCATTGCAAGGGTTTGCTCTATATGTAAACCAAGTTTGTAAGTCTTTCATAATAGGACCAAAGTAACCATCCCAATTACCTTTGTCATATCCTGTTATTCTAAATCGTATATCGCCTAGCGCATTGGGAGTGTATATCGTTCCGATCTTATCTATGTGATTGTAAAGTTCTATATTGTCTTCATGTATCTGCCAATAGGTAGTTTGCGTATTACCATTTGCATCAGTCCATGTTTCAGCTTCTTCATTAAAACTGTGATCATTTTCATTTTGCCAATCATACCATCTATCCATGGTCCAAGTTTCAGTCTCAACTACATTGCCATTTGCATCAGTTACTTCAATTACAACAACTAACTCATCCCAATAAGTATCATCTGTAACTGCACCTGTTAATGTGTTTATTCTGTTTTCAATACTTGCACTACACCATTCATTAGGTGTGTTGAAACAATGTATATACTTCCACTTATAGTGAACTTTGTCTATGCTAACGCCTGAACCTTGTAGTGCCTGATTGATTGCATATGATATCGCAAACGTGTTAATGCATTCACCAAAACGTATTCCTGTACCATCGTCTGTAACCATCATAGCACTAGTACCACTAGGACATCCGCCACTAGGGTTTGTTATTGTTCCATCATCTGGATCAAATGTATACGGAGGAGTGGTGGTTGGATTATCTGGTGCTGCTGTGTCGGTGGCTAGTGCTACACTAGAGTAAAAGAAGCATAAGAAGAACGCCAACAAGACCGCCTTGAAGGAGACCTTCTGTTTTTTCATTACTCAACTCCTGGACTGATAGTGCTTTTGGTCGTGCTTTTGGTCTAGGAGATCCCCATTCAGCTTGCGCTTCTTCACCAATTTTACCTAAAAACGGACAAGGAGTACCTGCCATTTCCATAGCATCAAATACTCTAGGATCTTGGCACATGATGCTGACGGCCGCGACCTTCATTCCCATGTCATACATTGTTTTTGATAATTTTAATCTTTCACAATTCATATCACGCACTGTTTTACCTGCACTGATACCTAAAATTTGTGTTTGTACTGCACCACTTACTCCTATTGTACATAAGTCGGCATTATTGCCATTAATACTTGGCGATATAGCACTCGGTGGTGGACTTTTCACTGTTGTGTCGTTTGTTCCGTTTGTTGTTACGTTACTATTACTAGTGCTTTCTGTTACTATTGGTTCTGCTACTGCGGCAGATATGAATAAAAAGCTCAATATTAAGCATATAAATACTCGCATAGTGGCATCTCCCTATAAATGTTTTTTAACTACTACTATTATTTATTGAGAGATGTAAAAATATTTACACTAGTTTTAATTCAATGAGGTAACAATGAGTGAATCTGAAGTTTGGGATATGACAATGTCTCACTTTGATAGTCAAGAAAATTATAATAGAAATTTGTTAGCAGAACTATCACATCTAGAAAAAGACAGAATAAAATTTGCTTTAATGCACTGCGAAGGTAATCGCACTAAAACTGCTAAAGAATTAGGTATAGGTAGAACTTTGCTTATACATAAAATAAAAAAATACAATTTACTGGATTAATTCTTCTTTATAGATTGCCTGTAAACCAAGAGAGCTTACTGTAAACTCAATAAGTGTTTTGAGTGCGTCTTCTGTAATGAATGACATAAGTGTATCTCTATGATTGTCTCCATCATCACCAATAAGCCATTGGTAGTTACCTACCTTAGCTTGTATATTTGCAACTGATTCTGGATCATTTGCCATTGCTGTCATTGCCGCCACAATCTTATCTCGATTTGGATTATCTTTACGAATCCAAATTGCTTTTTGTAAACCATCACGGAAACTTTTTGCTAATACGTATGCATCATAAAAGTCACCACATGGTTTTACGCCCCAAATTTCCTTATATAAAATCTCAAACTGTAAACCTGGATAGTTAGGATCATCAGCATGTGAACCGTCTGCTTGTAGAATACCGTGCGTAAACCATACTTCTGCTTGTCCGCTATCAACTGTAGGTTGAATATGTTTTTTAAATGCAGCTGGATTTTCCCTTGTTACATTTAGTTCGCCACGCTTAAATGCTAAACGTCCTTCTCCCTGGCTAAAGCCTGGGATCCAATCTATGTTTTCATTAAAACATGTTACTGGGTCAACTGATGGGCCACATATTAACATTGCCATTGCCATTACTTCTGGTTGACGTCCGCCATAGGAATGCATCTTGACATTTGACATGTCTGTGTTTACCAATCGTCCTGTAATAATATTTAAATTCATCAAACCAATAGACTGGTAATCTTTATAATTGTAATCTACATTGTCTACTAAAAAACTAAGTGCATTGCTTCCGTTTGATACCATTATCATATCATCGTTATGCTGTAGTTCATTATGGAACTCATTAAATCCTGGCGTACCACGTGCGCCTGGTATGTGTTTAATTGTTACTGATTCTCCTGGCAGATGCTTTTGTAGTTCTACTGCTATAATTTGAGCCCATACACTTGTTCCAGCGCCAGGCTTCTGTGGAACAATTAAGGTTACATCTGCAAGTGCAGAGGTTGTAAATGATATAATAACTGATGCTGTTACTAATAGTTTTTTAAACATAGAATTCTCCTAATTTATATTATATGCTATGTTTATTTATTTACCTTTATAATTGTTTCTTTGGATCCGTCTTTGACTAATTGTAATGTTTTATCTGTAGTCCATCCTGTTACTTGTAGCATAGGACGATTATCCCAACCCATGTTACATGTAGCATGTGGAATATCACGCCATTCCCAAGTAATACATTCGCCACGTTTCCATTGATGCCAATTGCTGTTACCCAATGCGAACACTTGTCCGTGTTTCCAATCATCTAACATAATTACAAAGCGTCTCATTAGTTCTGGATTTCTATCTGCTTCTATTTCTGTAAATGTGTTTCCACGTTCTTTGCGGCCTGCAAAATTATCAATATGCCAGTTTAGCATTTGTCCTGTGCGTTGATTGTGGAATTTAATTGTATATTCTTCCATGCCAAAGTATGAGGCAATGTTTTGAAATACTTCAAAATCTTCTGCTTTTGTGCGTTGAAATACTTCCATTTTTGGATCAGCACCAGCACGAATTAAATCTTGTTCTTCTGCATCAGCAGTATATGTTCTATGATCATCATCTTTAGATAGTTGGTTACGACTAGACCATGAACTGTCAAGAACTCTACCTAAGCATTGTGTTACTGCATCATCCCAATCGCCTTCAAATGTGCATACGTTCTGGTAATCTTTATTACCTTCTTTTAAAGGATCAAAGTGCCATTGTGATTGAGCTTTGGTAAACTCCCATCTTGAGCCGTTCCAGTGTTCCTGATTTTTATTATCCATAATATGATCCTTCTTTTGTTAAAAATATGTCGTCATATACTACAAAGCAGGGAGATTCCCCCTGCTTCGTATTTAATCATTTTATAAATTACTTGACTAAGTCAGCTTTATAGATAGCTTTTAGTGACAATGCTTCTACATTAAACTTAACTAAGTTTTTAAGAGCATCTTCTGTAATGAATGTCATTAGCGTGTCACGCTGTTGATCTCCATCTGCACCAATTAACCATTCGTAGTTTCCTACTTTTTTCTGGATAGCTGCTACTGCGTCTGCGTCTTGTGACATTGCTGTCAGTGCCGCTTGTAATTTAGCTGAATTTGGATTTCCTTTGTTTGCCCAAATTGCTTTTTGCATACCATCACGGAACGATTTGACTAGTACATATGAATTATAAAAATCTCCGCTTGGTGCAACACCCCATTTTTGTTCAAACAGGATTTCCAGCTGATAACCAGGATAGTTTGGATCATCTGAGTGTGATGCATTTGCCGCATCTAGGATACCATGATGGAACCAAAGCTCTGCATCACCTGCATCGATAACTGGCTGAGCATGCTTTTTAAATGCCGCTGGATTTTCACGTGTACCAGATAGTTCTCCACGTTTAAATGCTAAACGTCTTTCTGAACCCTTCATACCTGCAACCCATGTTACATTCTCTTTAAAGCATGAAATGTATTCATCAACTGATTTGTCTGGTCCACAAATAAGCAATGTCATTGCAAATGCTTCTGGTACCATACCAGAGCCACTTGAGAACGAAGGCTTATTTTTATCTGCATCAGTACGGTGTGCCGCAATAATATTCAAGTTCATAAGACCAATTGACTCATAATCGTCATAGTTATAATCAACTTTGTCTGCTAGGAATGACACGCCGTTACCGCCATGTGATACCATAAAGTGATCATCTAGTTCACGTAGCTCATTATGCCATTTATTAAAACCAGGAATGTCACGGGCACCTGGAATTAATTTAATATTAATTTTCTCACCTAAGAAAGGCTCGAGTTCTTTAGCAACAATTTCAGTCCATACTGTTGTACCTGAACCTGGCTTTTGAGGTACCACAAGTGTGATATCTGCAAAAGCAGAAGTTGCAAACGAAACGGCAACTGCCGCCGTTACTAGTAGTTTTTTAAACATGTTTTCTCCTTAACTATAATCTAGTTTGTTTTTGTTAAAAAATACTCCGTAAATGAACATACCAATTACTGCGACACAAAGGCCTAAGAAAATTGGTCGATCTAGGAGTTTGTCGATTGTATACAGACTTGACATCTGTAAACTTAGTGATTCTATCCTGTCTGCAAGAATGAATCCAATCAACATGGCAGGACGGCTAAACTTTAAATGCTTTGCTGCAAGTCCTAAAATACTGCATAAAGCAAATATTGCATAGTCTTCCCATCCACCTGTGTATTGTACACAAGCCCACGTTACAAAAATTAGTAATAATGGACCGTATATATAATATGGGACATATGTAATTAATGCAATCCATCTTGTAAACACAAGACATATGATACATACTAGTACTGTTGCACCCATAAACCCTATAAACAAGCTGTCAAAGAACCTAGCATCATACACCAAGTCTGGTGTGCCAAGTTCAAAGTCCAGATACATAAACAATGCCATTACAATAGCGGCAAAACTTGCACCTGGAATACCAAACAATACTGTTGGTATCATACTTGTTGCTTTTTGTGCATTATTGCTTCCTTCAGGACCAATAACGCCTTTAATATTTCCTTTGCCAAACGGCACTTTTTCATTTGGATTGGAGGCAGTGGTTGCACCATAAGCCATCCAATCGCTCATTGCTCCACCAAGTCCTGGCAAAAATCCAATAAAGGCTCCAATAAGACCGCCACGCAAGCCGTCCCATTTATTTTCCCATACTGCCTTAACACCTTGCCAAGTTTGTCCCTTTTGGCTTGTTTCTATTTTAGCTGTAGTACCTGCACTAACTAAGCCTTTGATAATTTCTGGTACTGCAAATAGTCCTGCAACAAAAGGCATAATCTGAACACTATCAGCCAAATAATCCCATCCAAAGGTATATCTGTCTGCGGCAGTTTCTGGATCCATACCAATCAATCCAATATAACAACCTATCACAATTGCAACTATACTTCTTACCCAGAACTTACTGCTAACAAAACCAACTGTAGCCAATGCAAGCATAACAAATGCCCATAACTCTGGAATACCAAATATCATTATTAAATTAGCATACCAAGGCAATAGTGCAAATGTTAATGTACCCCAGAGTAATCCATTTACTGTGCTTGTTGTAATTGCGGCAGTTAGTGCATATGTGGCTTTGCCTTGTAGTGCAAGTGGAAAGCCGTCTACCATTGTAGCGGCGGCACTGTTTGCACCTGGAATACCTAATAGGACTCCACTAAAGCTGTCTCCTGTCGTACTAGCTGCAACCACAGCCATTACAAAAATTACTCCTAAGTATGGATCAAACGCTGTAAACCAACCTATAAATCCAAACATAGCTACAAGACCTGTAGTTGCTCCTGCACTTGGTATAATTCCAATCAAAAGCCCGTACATGGTTCCAGCAAATATTGCTGCTCCTATTTCTAACATAATAAATTAACCTTTTTTTTAAGTTTGTATATTGTAATGCAATATCAACTACTTGTCAAGTTTTCTTTCTAAGCAAGAAAAACAATCTTTCGCCATCTTGTTTGATTGTAATCACAGTAACTCCTAAAACTGGAGCAAGATTACTAATAAATTCTGGTGTCCAATTAAAGAAGTCAATCCATTGTGCTTCTGGCTTATCATGCATTTTGCCTGGATTTACTCTGTGATACATAAGTCCACCAGGCTTAACAAAGCTGGTTGCTTTAATCATTTCTAATATAATTTTATCTGCGCTTCCAAAATTAATACTACCAAAACTTATTAATATATCATATAAATTTTCTGGCTCATAGCTCATAATATCTGATTTAATGTCTGCTCTTTTATTATAAGGATCGACGCCTGTTAAATTATTAATTTTGCCTTTAAATTCATTATACCCACAACCCAAATCTAATACTTGGAGGTTATCGTCAAACCCATTAATTTCATCTACTATGCCTAGTCCACTATATTTGTATTTTTTAGTAACTGGTTGCCATACTTTTCCAAAATAACGCTCTAAAGTTAACTTATCTACTTCATAAGATAGATCCAACACACTAGAATATACTGTATTTTCAATCTCTACATCAAAAGTACTATTTACAAGTGTTTTAAGAGCCTGAGGATTGGCCATCATCTGAGGACAACTTTTAATAAGAGCTTGTAGCCTATCATAGATTTTTCTATTCATCTAAATTTTCCTTGTATAAAAAGACCTTGCTGCAATAGTAGCAGACACCTAATCTTTCTTTCGTAACGCTAATTGTAAAGAGAGGATGTGTATCATCTGGACAAGGAAAAGATCCCTCTTTATCTACATATATTTTTTCTTTTTTGTCCCACAATATAGTTCTATTTAATTTATGTAACTCAGGGTTATTTAATTTATTATTGGTCTTCATGGTTCATTCTATACTGTTTATGCTAAATGTCAAATATTACTTTACTTGGTCGCCGTCAATAATCATATGATATCTTGCTTCATTACTTTTATTTAATATCATATGATTCATACCTGTTCTTATTCTAAACGCTTTGGCTGGTTGCCAAGGCACTATGCCCAAGTATCTCATCTGTCTATCCCAGAAGTGCATTTTACAATCTTCTGGATTGTTTATTGCTAAGTTAAGAGCCCAAAAATTATCATCATCTTCATTTTCATTATGAACACCAATAACACCTCCTGAAGACACTTTCATAATCCTCACCCTGTTATATCTATCAAAAAAACTTCCTAAATTATCTTGTAAATATTTTACAATTGTAGGAGTAAATTTCTGTGCTTCTTCAGTAAAACGTTCTGCATGTATTGTAAAACTTTCACATCCTTTGCTTGTGCTTGATATATGTTTAGTAAATAAATCATTTTGTTCCAGAACTTCTATTTCTTTTATAAAACTTTTATAATCAAAGTCAACAATATTTTTTTCCTCAAAATATTTCACAGGCAAGCTATCAACTTTTATAAATGATGCTTGATTTAATCCCCATGGTGTGTTGCCAAACCATTTTGTGTTTATGTTATTAATAATTAAATTATTAATAAAATCTTCATAACCATCTATAATATCTATATCTGTCCAACTTAGCATATAATTAAAAATATTACTTGTCCAAACTAAAGGCTGATTTTTTTTAGATATAAAGTCTCCCACCAGCTTATAATTTACGATTGTAGAACATTCAAATTTAAATTTATAATTTTTAATATATTTCCATTTTTCTCTTAATACTGGATATATTTCTTCCCAATGTTTGTTGCAAGAGTCAACAAACTTAGAATCATCTAAAGTATGGTCTAGTGGTTGATCATATTGCTGTGTAAATTTGTTTATCCATTCTTCCCAACTTATATCCAATTCAGGATCAAAATTATTTAAAAACCAACTTTGAAAATTTAAAGCATGGTCGTTAACATCTATAACCATTACTTCTGTATTGTCTGCAAAATTATAATTTACAAGGTAATACCAAGTAAGATATCCTGAAGCTGGTCCTACTAAACAATCATATGTTAGATCTGGCAAATCATTATATAATATCTCGTTATTATATGCAGAGAACCTGTCGTGTTGAGCTTTAACTAAATGAATAGTAAAATCATAATTATCTTCACTGATTAAGCCATTGTCCTTTAGGCTGTTTAGTTCCTTTTTTTCTTTAATTTTTAAACATTTTAATAGTTCTTCTGGATTGTCTAAAAAATAACTAAAACACTTTCCTTTTCTCAAATCATTATTAAGATTAATCATTTTCCAGTCGTGTTGTACTGCAAATTGAATTAGATCTTCACCAAATCCAAAGTCATGATTTTTATACATATCGATACCATCAAGCAGCAACTGGTCACTGCCTTTTGATATCCATTCTGGGGTATAATCGTCGTGAACATTCTCTTCTGATCTTCCTACATTAAACCAACTATCAGTTTCATATTCTAAATCATTATTAAAAACAAATTTAGCTTGTCGTAATATATCAATTGCTTGCTTACTGAGTATACAGGTTTGTTGATGAAGTGTAAATAAATTATTAAATTCAGGTCTATGTTGTTTCCATAAACCCACATGCATCAAATGGCCAGCCACTGTAAAGTCTGGATTGTTTTTGAATAGTGTATCGATCCCTTTTGCAATTCTTTTGGGATCATGTACTATTGTTCCAAACGACATCATAAAAATACAATCATATTTTATATTTTTTGTTTTGTCTAGTAATTGATTTAAATCATCTATTTGTATAAGATGGTCTTCTAAAAACTCTATGTCTGTATCGTCTATTATTTTTGGATTATTATTCAATGTATAGAGATTGGAGCGACTTACAAGATTGAGCATTTCAGCCAATTCCAAAGGTAAGTTTGTCTCAAAATCATTCTCTAAATATCTTTGTGAATCATTCCAATAAACTTTTAAGACACGATACTTCTCAGTCATAAATGTAAGGATCCTCTTCCTTTAGCTTTTTCATACGCTCTTCTACTTTTTTACGATAGCGTCTTTCTTCTATTTTATCTTTTATAATCCTAATTGGATTAATTTTATTTAAAAAATTTAACATATCATTCTCCCTCTTTAGTGAGCACTTTTACACCATAACGCTCGTGCCAACGTTTTGCGTCAGCTTCTGTATCTACCATCGGTTCGCCTTTGATGTTCAGACTAGTATTTAACAAAATAGGACACCCTGTCTCTTGTTCCCAACGGTCTAATAAACGATACAAGTCTGGGTGCTGTTCTGCTGTTACAGTTTGTACACGACTGGTACCATCATAATGTGTGATTGCAGGAAACTTATCTGGATGTTTTGTAGTAGCAATAAACTGCATAAACTGGCTTTCATCGCATCCTGGTGGCATCTCAAAATAGTCATGTACTTTGTCTGCTTTAATTACTGGTGCAAATGGTCGGAAAGGCTGACGTTTTTTAACTGTGTTTACCAAGTCTTGTACATCATCGCCTCTTGGATCTGCAAATAATGTTCTATTACCCAATGCACGTGGACCAAACTCAGCACGGCCATTTGCTACTCCCACCATGCGTTCAGTTTTTAATTGTTTAATAGTATTTTCTATTGGATAATCACCCTTAATATTATATCCCAAATAAGCTGTATTATATTCTGTAAAGTCACGAACATCGTCTAATACACAACCCAAACTACTGCCAGCATCGCCTGGATTAGGCATGATCCATACATTATCAAAATATTTGTATGCACGGCCGTTTGCTACACAATTTAATGCACAACCTCCCATAATTACAATATTTT